>JAABUL010002385.1_pt1 | contig 31334 bp, 22 predicted proteins | sample 5559151 | NCBI WGS metagenome assembly JAABUL01 (sample SAMN10711876, study PRJNA513368) | rock metagenome | isolation source: Antarctica rocks | place: Antarctica: Victoria Land, Pudding Butte sud
CACCCAACTTGCTTCGTTTTCATAAACAGGAAACGAGACTGCAAGAGGTTCTCAGGTGTCAGCTCAAACACCGACTCTCTACAACCCAAGGGTAACCCTTATTTACCAAAAACGATGTGGACAGCTGATGAAGACGCGGCACAGCGAATTGGAAAAGATAGTCCGCTATCCTTGTCCAATGATTCGAACAAGAAGCAGGACAGGGAACGTTTCATCAATCAACATGGTGAACTACCCCAATGACCCTACCCCATCAAGCATAGCGGCTCCGGCTACGATCCTTCCACGGGTATTCTAGCCCAGGAACCAGAGGATGATCGCGCTTTTAGACTTTTCGGTCGCATAACAAACAAGGTTCGCATCATCCTTAGTTCTGGAAGAGATAAGACTCGGCTTCGTGATTGGTTCCTAACGGTGTTTGGAAGAGCACGCGACATAAGCTTAAGATCTCTTATCAGTATCCTTGCATCAATCTGGTGATGGATATACCCGCGCCTACGGAATTGACCTACACGATAGGACGAGGAGATGAGTGACAATATCCAGATGTGGATGGGGCCTACTTACTTCTGGACGGCACGAGTACGGCTCCAGCACCAAACCTGGAGGATATCGTACCATACCGGGAATCAGGACAGGTCCGATGGCTTTACTTGACCTTTCTACTTCAACGCCGTCTGAGCAGCGTGTCCCATACCACCTATTGCTACCATTCCTTTAAGGCTCACACACGATTCAGTCAGCATCAGAAAGATATAGAATGGTTCTGGAATTATGGACGAAACGATGTAACGCCTTTATGAGCCAAAGATCTTCACAAACTCTCCCACAGCTCCCATAAAGCATTCCGAAGCCTGTTGGCGGATGCCACATCTTCAGCTAGGCGAGTTATGCTCATATTGCAACTTTTGTCATGGCTCATGTACCCACCGCTGAAATTCAGGATCGGATGGTCGCTACATGGTTGAGTGGAAACCGGAGAGCTTGGTTATGGTTTGTTCTCGATGGCTTTAGGTACGCCCGAACTTCTAAATTGGTCGGAGGGTTTGTGAGGTGACCACATATACATGTATGATAAAGTGTTAATGGAGCCCAACAAATACATTGCATCTCACTCTGGGCCCAGCATCATTGTGCAAGCAACCAGAGTCGAGCGCAGGAAGACCGTGGCGGAAAATAATAGTCGTCAAAACCATGTATCCAATCGTGCACGCGCACAGAAATCATGAAAGCCTCCCACCATATCTCACAGCGCAGCTCACACTTTGTACAATCTAAACATCGGTCACCACCCCTCCAGCGGCTTCATCCTCAGATTGAGCCCATCCTTTGGCCTCGCCGTTACGCCTCCCTTGATCTCAAGTTTCTTATTCGGATCTTCCAACTCCCACTCAAAACTCCCCACCAATGCCGCCAAGAGGCATGCAAATTCGGCCTTGGCGAAGGCCTGCCCGATGCAGCTCCTTGGGCCATGCAAAAATGTCATAAACGCATAGTTGCTCGTTGCGCCTCCAGTATTAGTCTTGCCCGGACCCAGCCAGCGCTCAGGCTTGAATTCAGCCGCGTCAGCACCCCAAAGGGCGGTGCTAGTATTGACGGCCCAAGCAGACAACATGATTTTGGTGCCGGCGGGGACGTGGTGATTGAGGATGGTGGTGTCGTGTGCGGCTTCACGAATTGTCCCAGGCACAGGCGCATAGACACGTAGCGTTTCGTTGCAAACGGCGTGAAGGTAGGGCAGCTTGTCTAACTGTTCCGATGTCACCGTGGTAGAATAATAGTCAATGGGTGGAAGGTTTTCACGAACTTCGTCCCGTAAGCGGGTCTGAACCTCGGGGTGTTTGCAAAGGAGCCACATCGCCCATGTCATCGTTGTAGCGGTTGTTTCGTGGCCGGCAGCCAGGAAAGTCATCATCTGGTTGACCAGCTCCTCTTCAGAGAAGCCTCCGGATTCAAGGGCTACGGAGAGAATGTCAACATCGACACGCTTTTCCTTGTGATCAAGCTTCTCCTGCTTCTGGCGGATGAGCTGCCGGCAGACCTTCTTGATGGTTTGAGAAGCTTCGACAACGTTGCTGTTGTGTGCTAGTGGCAGTGCTCGGAGAAACCATTGAGGTAAAAAGAAGCCCATCAGTGCCATTATCTGCTGTTGCCGGGACGGTCGGAAGACCTTTCGGTACGTGGCATTGAGTTCGTTGTCTGGGTCATTGATTGAGTTGAAGTCTTGGCCCAAGCCTGCGACTCCGATAATATCGAGAGCTGGACAAGATACTCGAGTTAGCATGCCATTGTTGCAAGCTATTCAGTAACCCATCGCGATTATATGCAGAATGCAGATAATGAAAATAACCAGTGGAAGATGGATATTTACATAAGACGTACCTGCACGGCTACCCCAGCCACCGATCTCGACCACCGGCGCATCTTTAATGCTCTCAACGGTCTCCTTGCCCTCTTGCCGAGCTACAGATATCAGGGCCTTAACCAATTTCCGAGATTTGTCCCAGAAGACAGGGTACAGGTCTTTGGTATGGCGAAATGCGAATGCTGGCATGAGGTTTTTGCGTTGTGTCTAGACCTGAATATCAACACTTGAGATTGGGTCATTGAACCATAGACTGCATACCTTATGTTCATCGCCCTCTGACAAGATCAGTCCGTTCCCTAGGACTCGCCCCAAGCCATTCCTCAAAAATGCAGGTTTGACAAACTCGTAGCTCTTGGTGGTTAGGACCTCACTTAAGGCTTGAGGGCTTGTGAGGAGTAGTCTTTCGGCATTAAGTACGCTGTTATAATATATCAAGCCGTCATTGGGTATACTGTTGATCCAGTCTTGATGAGGCACACCAGATGGCTCCTCTATTATGCGTTCGAATTGCCCGTTAAAGAACGAACCGCCCTGTAGCTAATAATCAGTGGACGGTCAGAGCCTTTCGTCCGTTAGCAACTTACGGGTGGCTGAGGAAGATGGCGCAAAGGACTAAAGAATTTCGGCCATAGAATCACTTTCCAAAAAGCTCCAAGGACAGATAGTATTGAAATGAGGATGAAGAAAGTACCGAAAAACGAACGCGACAGCGAATATTGAGGTAAAAATTGTCTAAGGCCGGCTGAACCTGCAATTGCAGTGAGAGCAATCTGTGGCCAAGGCAAGTCCATGGTAGCACCTGTAAAGATGAAGAAACTCTTTTCCATTCAACGTATCCAGTACGTAGCTGCTGCAGGAAGTAGATGCTTGATCGAGTGGCAATTGTAGATGATATCAGTGCAGGAAGTCAAAGCCCAGAACTCGATGGAAAATTAGTCGCCATATCATAAACAGACATCGAATAGTGAACAGTTCTCATTAGTGTGCAAGAGCACAAGGTCGACAAAGGATGTTGCGCGAATGGAAGCAGGAAATGGTATAAACCAGACAAATTGTTGCCTAGGTACGGCTTTAGCACCAAGACTTACTTTACTCTTAGTTCGGCGTATTCGTTTTTAGAGTCTGGTGAGCGGTAAGACAGTTTTGTCGCATTGTACGGTAAAGCATACGTACAAATGTCTCTAATGCCTAAGCCCAAAATACTGGTTTGCGTCCTTGCAACGAAGTCGGAAGCGACCTGCGAATGCTCTACCATCAAGTGGTAGGCCTAATACCCCGAGTCTCACCTTCCTTCCTCCCGTTCATTTTCTGAGGGATTGTCTTCGCCTTTCATGAGAAATGATGTCCTTCCAGTGGGCTTGAATTATGTGGTCCATCGTCAAGCAGAGAAATGTGCAATCAGCGCATGGTCTTCGTATGATCATGGCAGTCTCGGCTGACATGGAAACAACATCAAGGCAGAAACTTGCATGGTGCCATCCGAAAGAACGTCCTCCTTCCTTTGGCAAAACCAACTCGAGATGTGTAGATTTCTGCAACTTTGGGGTTGGCGGCTTGGCGGCTTGGCGCCTCTTGGCCGGACCGAGCCGGACCACCTCTATCGACGATAACCTTGGGGCCGAGGGGGCGGCGACGGTGCGGCCTTTCCCTTGATCGCACATATCAAATCGAAACGAAAAAATTCGCAAACACATAGGAAGATAACCCACGAAGTGCAACCCACACCCAGAAGCCCACACACCTTCCACCCAAAATGCCTTCCCGCTCCAATCCCAACATGCCCACCTCCCGCAAGCCCAAGGGGGCCAGCGCGCTCAAGTCGAAACGGCAGAACACGCAGCGCCTCGCTGCGAACAAAATCACAAAACCCACTGCGCGAACGAGCCAGGCTATCAGGAGAGCGGCGCCACTGTCAAGAAAGAAGGCGAGGAAGGTGGACAAGAAGATTGGGTATGCGAAGAAGAGAGCGATGGAGGAGGCTGGGGAGGTGGAGATGAAGGATGTGGATGATAGTAAGGCTGCTAGGAGGGCTGCTAAGGGGAAGGCGGGGGATGAGGAGGGGGAGAAGATGGAACTCGACAGGGTTGAGTGAAGGGGATCAGGGGATGATTAAGGCTGGCTTTCGTGCATTTGATGCCTTGGATGGGATGGCATGATATATTAGTAGTGAGCAAGCTACACGAATGTGGCAAGAGAGAACGGGCAAGAATAGTACAGGCCGCTTAAAGCGTGTAAGTGGTTGGCATCCTATGAGCGGCTTGACGTAGCTAATATCAGTCAGCAAAGCTGGATTACGATCTCTTCGGGATGCCTTTTGATTGAAAATCACAACACCGCCTACAGAGCACCGTCGAGCGCTGCGATAGCGAGGTTGTCATCATGAACTTCATAGTCAACATCAACCCTCTTGTGCTCTTCCATGGAACCCTAAAAGCCAGTCCTCTCCAGGTCAGAAGCTGAGAGCTACCCATTTCTTACGCCAGACGGAGCGCCTTACGAAATTCGTCAGAGTCACTCTTGATGGGCCTTCTGTCCTTTGACTCTAAATGCTGATAACCTCTTACTTGATCCGCCACCAGGATTCAGCCTGTGTATGCTGCAAGAATTGCCCTCAGGCTTTCTTCTTGAACTCTGATTAGCTCCTGCGCGCCTTCGACATACTCTATAGCCTGCACAGTATTGGACGTCAATGCGAGCTTGAGGCGTCAACATTGTCAAACTTCGTTGGGAATGATTTAAAGCTATGATGGCATAGCCGCTGTCGAGCCAGTGGAAGATCAAAGAAACAACTCTGGACCTAGCTCGGAAAGTGATTGTATCGACATGTGGGCATAGATCGATTGCAATTAGCGCTAGCCGTGCCGTGCTTGAAAGTCATTCAATGCTAAGGCTGGGGGCTGGGCGATATCGTGCAATACATGTTTCGTGCAGAAGCGTTAACGGTCAGTGCGAGATGACTCGGACCTGACCACGAGCAAACACCGAACGTCTCTACCACTTCCGTCACCTCTTCGAAAGGCGCTGTATAACATTTTCTCATAATAATGTCCTCCATCTTGTCTACCATCGCCGGGTACTCAAACAACAAAGTAGCCGCATAATTGTGGCCGTGATTGTTGGCGCCATGACGCCCCATCGCCATGAGTTGTATTCCGTACAGATTTAGGATCTTTAGAGTGTCCAAGTACGCATGTTGACGCTCTTCATTGTCTGACAGGGCGGTAGCAGTCCAATGGCAGTAGTAGAGGCGTCTAAAATCCTGCTGCCCGTAGCATTTGAGTAGCCACTTGTCCGCTGAATGGAGGATGATGCCTAATTCCGCCTTGGCGACAACGGAGGCGTTCGAGACAAGGCGTCTGTTGTGCTGCAGAGAAAATTGATGCGGAGACTGGCCTGTCTCTTCGATAACGGATGGATACTGGACCTTGAGCAATGTTTGTGCCTCTTCGAAGCAAGCGATGGAACGAGGGAGGACTGCATTGGATATCGAGAGTGTGTTGAGACGCCAGATGCGGTAGAATTTGGTCGAGGCGCTATTGAGTGATACGATCGTCCCATGGCTATCGAGTGACTTGAAGAGGTGAAGGAGTAGTTCTGGGGCGAGCTCCGAGAGACTGGCGATGGGCATGGTTGAGGTCGATGACTGGTGCGAAATCAGAAATGGTTGTCGTGGCCGGATGGAGGTTGTTAGCTTATGAGGATGGTGGTCTGATGGAATGTTTGCGTGGCCGAATTGAAATTCTGTGATGAGTGAGGTAACGTTTGGAGTAACACGTCAAGGCAAATCCAGGACCAGAATGCTCAACCCAGCCTAGCATAATCCAAATTAAGTAGACATATATGACACTGTATGGAACGCGAACGGTAGAGAGGGCGATCTCTTTCGGCCAACGATCTGTCCTCCATCACTCTGTTCCAGTCTGTATCCATATCCAGCGAAGTGTTTGCCCAAATGCCAGAGATTGGCCGACAAGCGGTCACAATAACGGAGGTAAACCAGCCAGCATCCTGCATGGATTGCAGCGAAGAGCACATGATGTGCTACGCCATTGTCTGATATCGCCACACCATCAGTACTCATCCCCAAATACCATCACTCTCTCCACGCCGAAATCATCGACCCAACACCTGAACATCCCTCCACAATTGAAGTCAAACACTACCTCGCCCTTCCCCCTCACCAACTCAATGCCGATAATGCCACCTTCTCCCTCGCCAGTATCCCCCCAGCGGTCACCAGCTGATCTCTGCAGCTCTCCAAACGGGCCTGCAATTTGGTTGACTGCTGAAGCAAGGGAGCGGTCTGGAGAGAAGCGAACAATGGCACCAGCTGTGCGAGCAGCTGCCAGACGAAGGAAGCTGTCGCCATTACCCGTGCCCGTTAAGGCTACCGCTCTGATGCTGTTCATTGGTGGTTCCTTTTCGGAAACGGCTGCTGGAGGAGACGATAACTGTTTGTAGCTAGAGAAGTTTGGAATGCAGTCACTGAAAACATCGCGTAGTCCGTCCGCGAGTCCTAGTGATGTGCGTTGTTCCTGGTGCTGCCGCGGTCTATTGTCTCCCTCAAGGGGTGACACGTCCCATTCCTCAGCCCAGAACCCGGCGCCGATCGTTGGTGTGTCTCCAATCCTGCAAGGCAACTTGTTCGTTAGGCCACCAGTACTGGTGGCTACGCAAAGTGCTCCATACTGATCCAAGGCAACGCAGCCCACAGTACCTTGCGGGAGATACTCCTTGCCATCCCATCCAATCTCAGCTTCGGGCCACACTGGAACTTTCGAATCAGGATCACAGGCCAACAAAGGACACTCATAATTTTGAGAATCCCGCCATAGGTTCTCTGATCTCAGGTCTTGATTTGGGTTGACCAGTTTACTGTCAGAAACTTTCTTCAGGCCTTCTTTATGCTCATCCCATCTTCTCCTTGTCCAGAAGTAGCTTTCAGGAACCATTTCGAGACCCCAACCCTTGGCTAGATTCTCGACGGTTTCCCCTCCAAGGCAAACATGCCCTTGTGCACCTCCAGAGCCTCCACTAGGGTCACCACCACCACCATTGCCCCCACCTGTGCCGTCGGTCTCGCCACGAACAAGCATCTCGCGTGCTAATTTGATAGGATTCTTTACCTTCTTGAGGAGAACAACACCGCATGCTCGTTTGCGGTAGCCGTAGGTCACCATCACCTTGACCCCAACACTTAGAGAAGCTCTTGCTGCTAGAAACTTGGAAAATGACAATATGGCTCTCTTTCAAAACAATGAGAGGACTGATTGTTCTATAGAGTTCTCGCGTAGAAGTAAAAAAAGTGGGACTTACGGATGCTTCCAATTCAATAGTGCCATCCCTCGTGAACACCTACCCCCTCATCATCAGTCCATGCAATGCTAATCATCCAACGACAATCGGTCCCTCAACCTACAGCACCCTTCCCACAGTTAAATAGTGGACAGTCCTCAAACATAGTCACAGCATGAGTAGCAGCGTCCAAAGCCGTAGCACCTTCCGCCAGCAGCTCAGATGTAGAACGATAGATACTACGTAGCTTGGCAGCGTATTTCTCGTAGGCTTCGTGTGAAAGATTGTCACGAGTGATGTTGCCGGCACCGCCATGGACGATGAGGCGAGGTTTGATGGTTGATGTGAACATGATGATGTATGGAGATAGAGGGCGTGGTCAGATGGCAGTACCGAAGAGGCAGGGGAGTCCTCGGATGACGCTGCAGAAGTATTGACGACAGGTCTAGTTCTGTTGTTTCCCAAGAAGGGGGTAAGACCGAAGAATCTACGCTCAAGCGCTAGCGCTAGATTTCAGGTTTTGAAGTCAAAGTCGACTATGGTTTTGCGGAACTACGAAGGGAAAATTGTTGCACACTCAAGGTGGATCTAAAGAGAAGAGGGTCTTAATTATATCTAATTCGCTTAATGGGGTATCTACAAAAGTTCCCAAAAATATCCGCTGCTAGAGAACCTCTCTCCGATACTACCTGAATGGTAGTTCCTCAAACACCTTTCTGAATATTTTCCGACTGTTGTATAAGTTCAATAGCCGTAGTCGTTCATTGTCAAGATGAGCACTATCACTAGCTTGACCGCATGGTAAGTGCGCCGCAGGGGCGCTGAATTCCTGCTCGAGGAATCGAATGGCTGGAATGGATCCACCTTCTCGAATATAGAGGGGCTTCTGTGGAAGAGGCTTGTTTTTATTTGACGGTTTATTCTTGGTGTCCATCGTAGGTTGCGAAGGGCTGCTATGGGTGTTTGACAAGGTTGAAGACGTTGCTGGAGCAAGTCTAGGGCTCTTCAGCCCATTCGTGAGGTCCTTGGACATTCTCCTGCCGCTCGGGATGGATTTCCTCCTCTCTTTGCCAGTCAGCCCCCATACTTCCACGACCGCCTTTTCCAGCATTTGGAAAATCTCATTGCCAGGATCACCAAGCCATGGTTCAGCGCGGTGTTCAAATTTGATGGTGAGTTCATTGGCAGAATTCAATTTGTCGAAAGCTTTCACGAGGGCTGTCAGCAAGGTCTCTTCTATCTCAGCAGTAGTCTGATTTGGCACCAGTCGAAGTGAAAGATCAGCTGTAGCAGCCCTGGATATGATGGTTGTGTTGGTAGGGCCAGAATTTTTGATACGGTGGATGGTGAGAGATGGTTGTTGCCATCTTGCTTTGAATGAGTCCTCAAGATTCTTGGCGTCGCCAAGGTCTGGATCGTGTTCAAGAAGTATCTCGCTGATGTCTCGGTAGCGTTGCCTCTCTGATCTGGACATAGGCGGTATGTTGTCATAAAACCCAGTAATTTTGACCTCTCCATTCGCGCCAGTCAGCCCTGCAAGTAGTGCTATCAAGTCTTTCAAAGCCTCGCTGACGAGTTGGCTGCCGTCAACGCCACTGTGGAGATCCGGACGCTCACTTGCAACTTCAATTGAAGCTCGAACGACTCCCCTAAGACCATAGGTAAGACAGGGAATGTCGTCGTTGAGCCAATAGCTGTTGGCAAGTAGGATCCAATCAACGTCACCTATGATATGTTTGTTCTGTTTGATCGTTTGCTGAAATCCTCTAGACCCAGATTCTTCTTCACCTTCGATTACGAAGATGATTTCAGAGCCCAGCTTCTTTCCCGCGACAAGATCAGCAACCGCATATATAGCCGCCACTATTGGACCTTTGTTATCAGATACCCCTCGACCATATAAATAGCCATCAAGGCCTTGCATCTCAAATGGATTAGCCTGCCATCTTTGCTCCCAGTCCTCCGCTGCGACCACATCATAATGGCCGTAGAAAAGTATTGTCTTGCCTCTAGCCTTGCTCTGACATCTACTTCTGAAGCGGGCGAAAACCACGGGATTTCTGTGATTCTCTGTGTTGAACAAGCCTGTCTCGGCACCGAACTGCTTGAAGAGGTTTCTCAAGTACGATGCGCCACGTCGGCAGTCTTGAGCATACTCTGGTTTCGAAGACACTGTGCGGTAAGATACCAGCTTCTCTAGAGACAAAACAAGTTGCTCTGGAGTTGTTAGATTCAGTAATTCCTATGCCAGAGCGACCACTGACCATTGCTGATGATGGAACCTTTGTTACGCCTACTGATACATTTGCTGATATCCCAGATAGCAATACAGCCATCATTTCCACCAGTGACGTACATCTCGTTGCCGCGAAATGAAGTGACGCAAGAAGCTAGGATAAGCTGATCGTGTGCCTTCCATCTGCTGATGTTCTCGTGCCGCGAGTTGAGAATCTTGTCTCCGGTTAGTGAAGATATTCATGCTGTAGAGATCAACTAAATGTGTCACCTTTGCGAATCCATGTGCGGCTCCACTAAAGATCAAACCATGGCCAGCGGCAAGGGTGAGTGTATCAGCTGTGTGGGCCTTCACCGTTCGGATCAGTTGACGAGTGTCAAGATCCCAGATGTCGACAGCTCCCTCCAATCTTCCAGCGTACAATACCGTACCGTCAAGAGCAAGAGCAAGAACGGAGTCGTCGCCATTTTCAACAGCTACTGGCTTCTTAGGACCATCATCCCCATCACCCCCCAGCGACCAGAGCTTGATCGTGCCCTCCCCTCCACCAGATATCAATGTTTCCACATCCGCGTCATCGCTGAGGCCTTTCGCTAGCAGCATACAATAGACATAGCCATAATGTGCATATTGTATGATATGGTCCTTGTCGATCTCCAGATCTTGTCCCCTCACAGCGCTAGAGCCCGACGCCGATGGCGGCCGAGGTGTTGATATTCCCGTAGGTCCTTTGGAGTCAAAGAAGCGATGATTACGTTGGGAAGGGTGAAATGCGAGATCTGGCCGAGGTCTGGCGTCTTTCTGTGATAGGTCATACCACTATCGGAGATCAGGACATGGCCAACGATAGCGAGACCAGAGGGTGAAATACCTGTATGCTCGTATTCTGGGCCCCGAGATAGACGGTCTGTAGGTTCGAGGAGTAGACGACGGAGAAAACATCACCCACATCGTACTTGGAATATATAGAATACAGCCGGTCAAAATTGCCTGTGCACCAGACCTTCTCATGTCAGCTATATGAAAGGTGGGCCAAGAGTAGCACATATACGTTGACGATAGCATCTCCGGCGCTTGAAAAGAGGAGCTTCTTGTCTGTAGACAGGCAGAGACACAGGACGCTCCCCCGGTGTGCGTGTATGCTTGATAGTAGATCAAATGTTTCAAGAGACCAGACTAGGAGGTCGCCGCATTGCGTGCCTGCAAATATCTTCGACTCGGACACAAGTAGGGCAAGTATAGATTTCTGGTTTTTGACCTTGTGGAACAACGTTGGGGTTGGCACCGTCAATGTGGTTAACGAAGCACCATCGTGGCTTTCAGCGTCGGTGGTAACATCTGACTCATCGTGATCTGTGCTTCCCTGTATCTTTCTATTTACTGTTGAGCTGAGAAGTGAATGAGCCATGAGCCAGCTAGATCCAGTGCAAACGAGCGTTGCTCCCTACAGTAGGTCGCAAGTGAGGCTGGTCGACGAATTGACAATTGTCTTCCCTCTCTGAAGCCCATAATGGTTTCCCCTTCTTCTGCACAGCGAGCTGACATCTTAGATTGTCCTGCACACCTTTGACTTCACCGCCAGATCCAGCTTGATAGTGATTGGTGAGATTGCGCATGCTGGCGCCATCCGGCTATACTTCGGCGGGTTCCTTACTTCTACTCGTCGGAAAGTTTGTCGTAGAAATCAATTAACATATAGTGACTAAACCGTCTCTACTCAGGTGTTCACGGCAATTGCTCGTGTGATTGTGTCGCTCTGACAAAGATGATCGATATCTCCGCCCATGCCTGCTGTCCGCGCGCGATTGTGTTATCGGGATGGCCCCCAAAGGAGGACAGACTCAACGGAGCAAGAAGAGCCTGTTGCAACAAGACAGTCGCGAGTAATGGCTTCCGTAGTGTCAGAGTGCACGGATACCCTATCGACCACCTATGTTGGTATCGATGATGCAGATGAGACCATGGTGAACGGGCAAGAATTTGGTGATGCCTTGGGGCCAACCAGGCCAAACAACATGAAGAATGGGCTGCTTGGAGGACATCATGATACCAGGGAAGGGGTCTCCAAGAAGGATACGAAAAACACTCCGCCAGACGAACCGAAGCGCATGGAGCACCCATCCTTAGACAGTGGTCCAAGTCATGAGGATGAGAAAGACAAGGTCTTGAAGCTATCGCCTGCTAGGTTATATGAGCTCACATCGTCGCCTAAGTGGCTACCAATGCGCAGGTCCGTTGAACATCTCAAAGATCGATATGTTGAGGATGCGCGAAGTCCCCGGGATCGATGGACAATCTCTGAAGGACCTGGGCGAGGAACAAACAATGAGGCAAGAGCGAAGGACAGGAGTCAATCAGTTAGCGTGTTTGCAACTCCAACGGCTGCGGTTCAAGAAGACGGCAATCACTCGGACAAGGATTTGGAGCACGGTGGAACGCCACATTCTGCTCCTAATGTTTCTCCATCACTCCTGAGGAGGAGGATGTCTTCCTCTAAAGTCCTGGGGTCCTCCAAAATCCCCCCAGTACCATCCTCACGACGATCCAAGGTCAATCCACTGCCGCTTCGCTTCGAGGACTCGAAAAATGCAAGCAGGTTCGCTGCGATCGAAGGCCCTCCAGCATCGCCGATGCCTCAGTCGATACCAATCCCGCCTTTCTCACTTTCAACATACCTTCAACTCGAGCTTTCTTTCCAGCGCCCATCACCTTTGTACATACATCGATCGATTACCAGTGATTTCCCATATGAATCTTCTCGTGTCAAGATAGACCGTCTTAAAAATTTCCTTTTCCTACCTCCCCAGCTAGAACAGATCCTGTGGTTTGGGGCGCTTGCATGTCTTGACGCTTGGCTTTACTCCTTCACCCTTTTGCCTCTACGATTTCTCAAAGCTGTTTCTATCCTAGGCCGCTTTTGGTGTCGATCTATCATTATGGAGGCTCGGTTCATCGCAAGGTTCATCTACACCGGAATTGGCAGGATGTGGCAAAGAAGACTATGTCGCGAGAGTATCAATGGCTCTGCTACAGAAAGCTCTTCCAACGAGCCAGCTCTTACCAAGGACTCCGCAAATGACATTGCAACACCAATACCTGCAGAGAAAGCAAGCGAGCATGATTTCGTTCAGAGACCAGAAACTAAACGGAGGGCTCGCAGTAATTCCATACAGCAGCATCAGAGGACAAAGTCCATGCCTTCAGCCTTGACACAAGACCATAAAGCAGACATATTGAAAGGGTTGCTAATCCTTATTAGTTGCATCATATTGATGTACTTTGACGCCAGCAGGATGTATCATGGCATCAGGGGGCAGGCTGCGATCAAACTCTATGTTATCTATAACGTCCTCGAAGTCTGCGATCGCTTGTTCTCCGCCCTCGGTCAGGATGTCCTTGAGTGTCTCTTCTCCAAGGAGTCACTCGAGCGGAAGCCTGACGGCCGCAGTAAGGTCTGGAGACCTTTCTGGCTGTTCATTCTCGCCCTCTGCTATAACTTGGTACATTCAACAGCCTTGTTCTACCAAGTCATCACTCTCAACGTTGCAGTCAATTCGTACTCTAATGCACTGCTGACTCTACTGATGTCTAACCAATTCGTCGAGATCAAGTCCACAGTCTTCAAAAAGTTCGAGAAGGAAAACCTGTTTCAGCTGACATGTGCGGACGTCGTTGAGCGCTTCCAGCTGTGGCTGATGCTCATGATCATTGCGTCTCGAAATATCATCGAGACCGGAGGTCTGAGTCTCGGTTCCTCCAGCGGTAGCCAAGGTGGAGAGTCTGCCTCGGCGTCTTCTCTCGTCGGATCCGGAATCCTGCCCAAGAGCTTCACTATCTTCCCAGAATGGACTGGCCAAATCATGGGCCCATTCTTCCTCGTTCTTGGAAGCGAGATGCTTGTTGATTGGATCAAACATGCCTATATTACGAAGTTCAATAATACCAAGCCTGCGATTTATGGCCGCTTTCTTGACGTCTTGGCGAAAGACTACTATTCCCAAGCCTTCACCGACCAAAATCTCACCCGTCGGCTTGGTCTTCCAGTAATTCCTCTTGCATGTCTGTTCATTCGAGCTTCGGTCCAAACTTACCACATGTTCTTGGCCACGCACGTGCCACTCCCCTTCCCTTCTACCGCCACATCTATCTCCCTTGAATCGGCGACTGCATCACCCGCTACCACAGCTGCCCTCCAGCATATTGACGACATCTTCCGGCGCGCATTAGGGCGTTCTACTTACGGATTTGGCGATCCCACTCTGGCGCCGAAAGTGAGCTTTTGGACCGTCGACGACATGATCGCATTCATTGCCATGGCGGGCTTCTTCCTCCTCTTCTTCCTCGTCCTCTTGGCCCTCAAGCTTTTGCTAGGCATGTGTTTGCTCTTCTTTGCTCGAAGCCGCTATAGAGGCATGAAAGAGAGGGAAAATGCTTCCGTACATGCGGAAGGTAGACGAGTAGGTGGATGGGGCGTTGTGGAGGTGGATGAAGACAAACGGAGATGGATATACCAAGATGATCCTGACGGGGCGAGAAAGCTCAGGGAGAGGGAAAGGGACATCAAGGAGAAGGAGAAAAGAATCAATGAAGAGGGTGGAGAGTCCTTTGCTGGGGTCAGTCGGTACACAATGGCTGCGAAAAGGATCTGGTGAGACTGCTCAGCTTGGCGCCAGGTATGTATATCTGGTGTAGCATCAAAACTTGTTCTCTTCTTGTCCGCTACTAGGTGTATCAGTCATGAAGATCTCCATGGGCTTTCACTATCCGTCCTTGTCCGATCGTCGCGATCTTGAACGTCGTGTACCTCTGATTCTCAATACGGATGCAAGTAGTATTCTTGCCCCATCATATGGCTGCTCGTGCCCTTCATGCCATTGTTGTGATACCGTCTACCGAGTTTGCCGCTGTTCCGATGTTCAAAATTCGAGTACCCAACCACCCAACAATGTCCACGCCATATATCAAGCCAACGCTTCAACTACGCATTTCCAACGTTGAGACGTATCTCATCCTTGAGTTCAAGCGATGTCCGAATTGTAACACTGCGATATGAGAATGAATGTGTGAAATGGCTGGTTTGCGACCCTGGACGCGCTTCCACCATATCTGGGGCCATTTTCCTGCGGAGTGCAGAGTGGGATTATTGGGGTGAACACACGGCTGATGGTGGTGGATGGACTAGTGCTGGCGGCAAGCTGTTGGGGATGTAACCTTCCAATCGTTTGCTGGGCTGGAATGGAGGGCAAGATATCTTACTATATGGTAGGAGAGCGTAGATGAAATCCGGAAGCTGGGGGTTTGGGACCGAATTGTGGTGGCCTTGATAGCCTCAAGCATCATGTATGCAGGCGAGATTAGTCTGTAGCAGCGTGTTGGCTGGTGATTGATCAAGTATATGCAAAAGCGTTGGGAGTGTCCGTTGGGCATGATGCTTTGAGAGAATCTCCCCATGATTTCCGAGGTCATTGCTTTGTACATTAGATGATCGTAGCGAGCAAACTTCAATCGTATCCAAACGGTGCAAATATATTTTCAACTAAACATCAACCGTAACGGAGAGGGTTTCTTGACTTTCTTGTCCTTTTTCGTCCCCTTCGAGCTCGCTTTCGAACTACCCCTGGAGCTTCCCTTAGTGCTCTTCTTCGAGCCCTTTTCGCTCTCACCATTACTACTACTCGCCTTCTTGCTACCACTCCCCACCTCCTTTCTTGTCGTCTCCGAAGCTCTAGCCTCGTTCAGGTTCAACTGCGAAAGTGCAGCAGCGTGTGGTGTGATGAACTCGCCATCGACGCTCGTCCCAATACTCTGCTCCTGCTCTTCCGCAATGCCTCGTCTCCAATTATCGATCCTGCTCACATCTCCGCCGATCTCGACCATCTCATCCATGCCTGGAACCTCGATCGCGTTCTTCGCCCGTATCTTCTTGATGATCTTGAATCCACCGAAAGCAACGATGGTCACACCCACGGCTACGCCTCCGGCGATGAGGAACTGTGGACTAGCTAACAAGGCAAAAACTGCTGGCGAGCTGCCTTTCATGGCTGTCAAGACACCAGGTGCCATCTTCGTCACGATGTTGCTGATCTCTGCCAAGGTGAGGGCTACAGCGGCCATGGCGTCGGGGTTCTTTTGCAAAGTGGTGATAATTGCAGAGGCGGAGTATTGGAGACAGTCGGCTTCCTCAAGTATGCGCCTTACTTTCTGTACTAGACCTTTGAATTGCTCTTCGTCCGCTCCCTTACGAGCCACAGGGAGCGGGGGCGGTATGGGACCATAGGCAAGATAGGCAAGGTCCATGTCGATGTGGGAAGGCGAGGCCAAGGGTGAAGTCATGGATCGTTTGGCTAACGCTCCTGGCCGCGGGCCGTCGTATTCGTCCTCGTGCGCAGAGTGCCTTCGCGCAAGTCCTTCGGGCTTAAATGTCAGAGAGTGAGGAGAACGTGGAGAGGAGGGGGAGCGCAACTCTTGCGAGTGGCGATTGTCTGAGGCTGGATATATGGTCCTTGATTCGCTCCTGACAGACGTCCCAGTGTGTCGGTGATGTGCAGAAGGTCTGCTGCTGCTCCCGCGTTGGGAGTGAGTCCGGGAAGCCGCAGGGCGATTACCGTCGACTGTGGCTCCTTTCAGTGCCTTGCGTGACGTATTTTCTTCATGATCATAGTGTCGGCTAGCAGCCACTTCAGCTTTCCTTTCTAGGTATGCGGCTTTCGCCTCTTTGAAGACGTTGACGAGGTGTTTGCTCTGTCGAGCATCGGTTAGCTGAGTTAGCCAAGGGGCCAACGCTCGAATACTCACTGTGCTAACTGCCTTCCCAGACTTGTCCACAACCGCTATTGTCTGGATCAATGCTGCCATATTGATTATCTGTTGGTCGTCGGGCAAGGGTGGTTTTTGTCCGTAGAAACTTAGACTGCTTGCTTCGCTCTCTTGCCTTGCCTTGGTGCTGTTCGTCGTGATAGAATGGATGAGCAATGCAAGACTAATAGCGCAGAGAAATTCTTTCTAAGACAAGACGAATACACTAGGAGAAGGACAATGAAATCGCTTGGCTTATGAATTTGCTCATAGTTCATGTGCGACCTGCTGTGTTGTATATCGACATGTGTTTGGTCTAGATATTGGACGTATACGAAAGAGAGAGATAGCAGCCTGTCATGTAGCAAGTTTGAACAAGAGCATGATCTATTCGAAACCTTCCGTCTGGGATATTCGGGAGCTTTGTTGGCGCTCTACGATTGCTTGCCCTTTGCCCCTCGGTTCGGGCGATTCCAGCATAGGTCAGACGATCGGGCAAGCCTGCATTGGGCTTGAGCAATGTGTCAGTGTGTTCCATGAATCACTGCAAAGTGCTAGGAATAGCATGCGCCGTAGTAAAGACCAAGATGAGACTCGGGCATGTCATTGGACTTTAGAGGTGGTGGCCAGAACGAGCCAGGAACGGCGTCAATCCAGGCGCCGAAAGACTCAGCTGCCCGCGCACGCAGGGCTGGCAACGAGGGCAGTGCTTGATTGCTATTGTTGACCACTTCTCTACTCCGTACACTGAATAGATGTACCGACAATAATATTGCCCGTTATCGTTTTGAAATTTGCTTGGTCCTATGGGACTTTTCTACAGGCTATCTTCGATCCAAAATAGACTACTCCATTATCCAATGCTTGGCCGTCATAAACTGCGTGAAAGGGGTATCATTCGCTAGTATAGCAAACCAAAAGACCATATGCTTCTCAGTAACGAGGAGGCATCCGCCTACCAGTTCCCGGCCCAGCCGTGGCAGGTCTGTAAGGAACGGGGCCGATGCGTGCTTGTTGCCACGATCCTCCATGAGCATCAATCAGGGCATTGTCGTAAGGCGCTACTGGTAAAGGCGCGGTTCCCGATCGTTGAGGAGTATCTTGATTATTTCCAAAGTAATTCATTTGCGGCGGCCTTTGAGGCTGCGTGAAATTCCTCACTTGAGGGAGGCTAGATGAGGGCGCTGGGTATGATGGTGGTACCGCAGTATACCCAGTGTTCTGTGTGTTTGGATTGAATGCTACATATCCGCTACTGTTAGATCGTGGTCCATCCGTCCTGAGCTTTGGGGGCTGAGATTGCATCTCATATTCCTGCGTAGCTGTTCGGTCGAATGCAGACGCAAGCGGTCCTATCGTGCGTATCCTAGGGTCCGAGGACATATTCTGTGGCATGGGCTTACGGATCTGTTGTGCTAATGTGCCAGGTACTGGCATTGACCTCCCACCCACATCAACATTCTGCCGAGAAGGGGGTCTCGTTAGCAACGATGAAGAGCCGTAGGACCTTTGTGACCCCTGAGTGCCGCCCGTCAAACTTCGGACGGGCGGCATTTGGCTGTGTGATGCACGTCCAGAGTGAATCTCAGATGGCGGACCCTTTGAACCTGGAGCACCATAACCTAGAGGGGCCGCTGAGTTAATTAGGGACGCGTCGTCTGCGTAGGCTGCAGCGGACTGCGTACGAGAAGGTGGCTGTGGCCTTTGAGACGTTAAGAGCACATCTGGGACTGTGGGCTCCCTGTGTATACCAAGCGTTGAATTGCTTGTATTTCGTGTAGGTAGACGAGAGTCGAGCGAGGAGATATCTGTCTGGGTGGTCTGTCTCGACATAGCCTTCATGCCCGTGAACTCCTGAGACTCCAAGACCGGTAACGTCGGCTGACGCTTGAAGTCGTCTTGGATAGTCCCAGCTCCCGCACCCCCCGCTGCTTGCTTCTCTCGCACCTTAATGTCTTTTGCGAGTGCCTTGTTGACTTTGACCATCACAATCTTGTGTAGGCGCGAATCGATTTTTCTTCGACAGTACCGCGAAAGGCTGCCATCCCGAATATGGTGGAAAAGGAAGGTTATGTAGAAGATTACAGCCATCAAAAGACTCAAAGCGGTGAATATCCAGATCACAAGCGTGAACAGCATTCCGAAGAGAATTGCCGCCTGCTCTTTCTTTTCGTTCGCCAGTATCTGAACATTGACAAAAAACTGAACAACAGGGGTATGTCCATTTTTAGCGGCGTTTTGTCCAGCAGGAACAAGATCTGCCTGCATGACCGAGTATAGTGTCAAGGCGTTGATGACTTGTCGAGGACCTTCGGCGAAACAAATACGCAGCCATGCTAATGGAACGTTATTCAGGATTGCCATAAGCTGTGTATGGTCGGCCTACCTTCGAAGGAAAAGTACGTGAACAATGCCACATATTCGGTCCCCTTCCTACCCTTGGTCAAAGCAGCAAAGACAAGAAATCTTCTCCAGCCTCGGCCTTTGGCACCAAGACGCACGCTTTGCACCCTGACTGCGAGGGGATCGAGGTAACTTGCAGCAACGACACCACTCTTCATGGCCCTGACCGCCCTCCACCATCTAAAGGCCAGCAGTACCCATGACAGAATAATGCAGCCCGTGAAGATCCACCTGGAGATCTCAAAGGGTATAGCCGGTTTGACCTGTCCTGACCATTTGTCGAAGAGTAGTAGATTGGCACATGTGAAGAGGTCGACTGCGTACACCGCAACACTGATGATGAGGAAGATGTAAAGGATAGCGTAGGAGAAGCCAGTACCGCAAGATGAGGAGCGGAAGTCGGAGAGGTTCTATGGGCAGCGGTCAATGGGTTTTCCTACAGGGACAGAATATCGCACGTACGATGTAGTCCCACTTCTGCTCGTTATCAGGATTGTCGAACTTTTCGCGCCCCCCGCAACAGCCCATGCTTCAAGGAGTGTGTGACTTCCGGGCCAGCCCAAGAAGCCGATTATTGAGTCGGTCTTTCCACAGCAGGGAGCAAGCTGGGCGCAAGGGGCATCAAATTGTCTTCAATGTTGTGTCGCACCCCTAGTACCATGAGATGATATTACAACAAAGGCTGCGTGCTGTTGTCGCATCGGCGCAGTAAATCCATATCCGACCCCTTTGTTCTACTGGCGCGGCTTTGCAAAGGACAATAACGAAGAGTGAAGTATCAGTAGAAGCCAGAAGCCAACGGGGATGTCTCGTGAGGGTTGTGGTAGAGTCAACCGACTCGGAGATGCACAGTGATCTTGAAATAGACGGTTTGACCAGTAATTGGGGCTGGGTACTATAGTACTCGTGGTATGCACGGAATGCTGACGATACCTTTCTGACTAGGGCAGGGAGACCGCAACCGCAATAGTAAGGTGAACAATGAATGAGCGTGTAAATGAAAAGAAAATGACAACCTATCACAGCGATGTGTAGAGGCAGTATGGCGTTTCTCAATGGGGTTTCAACTTTCCAAGTCAAAGCCACGGGAGCGGCCGAGTCCAGACAAGGCTAGGGGCGCTTACGAACTTACCTCCATTCGCATCTACGAGCCTACCGGAACTGGAGACAGGGAAATATGCTATACAATTTGATGTTTCGCTCCCTTCCCTTGTACATGTGAAACTTGTAATCGTCGGAAGTACGATATACTGAATGTGAAAACGCATCGTCGATCAATAAAATTACAATAAACACCTAGTCCGTACCGATCCGACCGATTCCCTTCGCTCATACCTTTTCATCCTTAAGTCATCGACCCACACACATCTCACCAATATCAAAGATCCTCCGACTCTCGAGAGAGCAAGCGAACCAAGACATAGCAGAGACGGCGGAGAAGATTTGGCTTTTCCAAACCCACACGAACCCTCACAAATCTCAAAGATCCTCCGCTTGTTCCAAAGAACAAGAAGCGAATCAAGAAGTGCCAGGGTTGTGCATGGAATGAGAAAGGAAGGAGAAAAGGGGTAACGAAGGTGCAACGGTCGGATCGGCAGGCACGAAAAAGAAAAACCGCCCTCTCTGCTGGACCCGAAGTCCTCCTACTCCTTCATCTTCTTCACTGCTTCCCTCCCCACCCCCTCACCGTCCCAGGCTCTCTTCCCACCAGCCGAGACACCACCCTCTTGGCCGCCTGGGGCAGGCGCTGTGGTGTCTGAAGCTGGTGGTGGCTCGTCTCCACCCCCCGCCTCCAGGCCCGCTATCTTCTTCTGGAGCCTCTCAATCTCCCCTCCCAGCTCTACCCTCACCTTCTCCACATTGCGCAGATCTTCACACGCCTTCTGGTCCCTCTTGAACAGGACCTTGTCTACTCGGTCGTAGTTTGCCTTCGCATCTTTGGTTTCTTTGTTGAGCCTCTTAAGCTCGAACTTCAACCTCTGGATGGTTTCATTTGCCGAAGGTACAGGGTAGCTTGGCCCAGATTGGCCGACCGAGTTTTGCGTTGGAGCTGTGGATGCCCCAATTGGCTTGGCTTTGCTGTCCTGCCGCAGCGTGCTTAGATCGTACTCCAACTTACTCGACTTTTCTTTGGCGGCTTTCAATTCGTCTTGAAGTCGCTGGGAGACATTGTTGTGCTTGAGCTTCTCATCCTTCTTCTTAATCTCCTCTGTTTGTTCTCCGATCCGTCTCCAGAGAGATCCCCGCTCCTCCTGGGACTCAAGCAGGACTTTCTCGCGGATTCGCTCTTCCACGGCGGCGAATGAGCTATCCCCCAGAACGTCTGCTTCATCACGGTTTCCTCTCATTACCTCCAGAAACTTTGCGTTTTGGGCTTGCAATTCTTTAATCGTTTCCTGCGCAAGGTCGAGTCGGTCGATGAGAATCTGCTGCGGTGCGTCGACTTCCATGTTGTCCTGGTCTGTCGGCTCGTCGGCTGGCTCCACCACATCCATCTTGTCTTGCGGCTGCATAGCTCGATTGCACTCACTGTGTACTCCTCTGAGTGTCCATAATTCGCGCTTGATGGAACTAAGGTCGGCTTTGGTCTTCTCGTGTTCATTGTTCGAGTCTCTCAGCGTTGAACACACTTCATTCCTGTTTCGTAGAGCCTCTTGAATATCTGCTGCTTGTGCTTGCAATTGCTGCTGGCAGAGAGTGTGATCGCATACGTGGCTTCGCATTACTTGGTTTTCTTGCTGTATCCGCTTTACCAATGCGACTTTCATCTCCAAGGCTGTCACCGTCGTGTTGAGCTCCGCTACGATTTTCTCCTTTCCTAACTGCATATCTTTCAGATCAGATAAAGCCTTGGTCAAGTCCACAGCGATCTTGTTCTTTTCCGACTGCGTCTCAGTAAGGTCAGACGAGGCTTTGGTCGAGTCCGCAACGTTCTTTTCAGACTGCATTCTTAATAGATCGGAAGAAGCTTTGGTCAAATCCGCTGCGATCTTCTCTTTTTCGGACTGCATTTCCTTCAGGTCAGAAGAGGCTTTGGTCAAATCCGCTGCGATCTTCTCCTTCTCCGACTGCACTTCATTCAGGTCAGACGAGGCTTTAATCAAATCCGCTGCGATCTTCTCCTTCTCCGACTGCATCTCATTCAGGTCAGACGAGGCTTTGGTCCAATCCGCTGCGATCTTCTCTTTTTCAGACTGCATTTCTTTCAGGTCAGACGAGGCTTTTGTCAAGTCTGCTGCAATCCTCTCCTTCTCTGACCGCATTCCATCCAGGGCAGACGAGGCTTTGGTCAGATCCGCTGTGATCTTCTCATTCTGTGACTGCATCCCTCTTAGAACAGACAAAGCTTTGGTCATGGCTGCAGCTTTCTTCGACTTTGATGCGACGATACTTCTCTTCGGCTTGGACGTAGCACCAGACTGGATGGCTTTCACAACAATGCTCTTCGCTAAGCGTCGTCTCACCTCAGGCATCATTTCACCGCGATGTTTCTTCAGTCTCGAGATGGATCTGGAACGCTCCTCATTTAACCTCTCCGTCGCAGCCTTTACTGCCGCTGTGACTGCTGCGTCTTGATGGGTCTTCGAAGTGGACAGCTTAAATTCAAGCTCGGTAATCTTTTGGGCCTGACGATTCTTCTCTGACTTCAGGCTCGTGATGGTCGCATACTGTTCGTCATAGCTCTTGGCGTTTGCCGCGATGATCGTTTCGACGTTGTTAATTGCCTGGGTCTGATCTGACAGCTTTCGTTTGAGGCGCTCGTTGTGGCCCTCAAGCTGGCCTACATGTCGGTTCCGTAGGTCAAATTTCGTCTGCAATTCGGCCAATTTCTTTGCCTGCTCTGCTTCTCTCATCCTCTCGATCCTCAACTTCTCAGTAACGTTCTTTGCTTCTTGAGCCTTCGTCTTCGCAAATTCTTCGCGCAGCTTGGCGTGCTCGTCATAGGTCTCATGGTACATTCGCCTCCATCGCGTGGAGTCTGTTTGTCCTCTTCCAAGTCCTTCGTGGTAATTTTCTTCCCACATGGACGCATTCTCCAGAGCTTGAATCAGATCTTTGCCCATCCGAGTATTCTCTCTTGCCAGTCTTGCGTTCTCCGAAGCCAAGTCTTTGTTGCTGCTTCTCACCTCGTTTCCTTGCTCTGGGGCATTTTGCGCTGGGAATTTCTTCAACATGGTGTCAAGCACACCGTTTATTGAATCCAAGTCTTTGTCGCTGCCTCTCGCGTCGTCCTCTTGTTCTGGGTCATTCTGCGCTGGACACTTCTTCAACATTGTTGCAAGGAGACATAGGACAAGAAGCAAGTAGAAGAAAAAGACGAAGCATGACTAAAGGACTTGGTGAGCTAGAATGCCACTCTGAAGATAACGTGCGCACCTACCCAGATCTGCTCGTACGGAAGGAAACCGATCAGGTACTTCTGCGAGGGATGGTGAGCATGGTGGTCCACCGAGAATGAGGGTTGCACTTACCCAGAACATGTGTTGAGGGTTTGCCACGTCCATCAAATGCGAGACTGTGGTTTCATTTTCAGGTACTTGATAGAGTTGGGAGTCTGTCATGCCCGTGACACCTGCATAGATCTCTTGCTGCCACACCTCGTAGACCGACATGATGGCGATGAGATTTTCAATCTAGGGTCACAAAGGGAATGTTCACGGTGAGAATGTGAGATGGGTATGATGACAACAAAGGTCCACTGTGTGATGTCAAGGTCAGGTCCAGTGCTTGTTTGATGATATCAAGTCGGCTGGAATGTTCTTGGTAACATGGTATGGCTAAGGTGAGGTTGTTGAGAATTTCAAAGACAAGTAAGTGTTGTGTGTCAACTTCACTTCAAGAAATTGCACATGTGTTAACTTCACGTCCACCTTGTCCTCGCTCTTTGATTGGCCCAACAAACACTTCTAAACGCTTCCATTGTTCGGACTTCGGGCCCTACTGGGATCACCTACAAACGTCAATCTCCGCTTCGTGTGACGGTGATACTCATTCTGGTGAATATTCGCAGTACATTATTCTTTCTGTCCTGACTGAAAAGTTATGAAAGCAGCCCTTGCTTGTCCCTAGTGATATCGTCTCCTAACCCTTCCTGCTCTGCCTGCAAGTTAGAGAAATCCTCCTCCATTTACTCCTTTGTTGTACCGCCTTGACCGGGGATAATCCTCCTCCTCGCGATACCCAAATTTAGCATTGACCTTAGTCAACGCGTCCTTGGAATACTTAGAATGCTTGCAAAAAATGACTCTTCCTTTGAACACCTCGAACTGGTCTCTCAATGTGCTGATCTCCTCCTCCGTGACTCGAACTTTGAAGCTTGAATCGCGGGCATCGTTGCTCGATTTCACGGCAGCAGGCTTAGCCAGTTGACTATGAGTTTGTTTTCCAGCCGGAGAAATCTCGATTCGTCGAGCTGTGAAGCTGTCTGGAAGCTCATGGAACGATCATCGGCGCACGCATCGTCCGCGTCGACATCGCGATCTTCTGGAGACTTGTTTCGCATTGTATCGATTCAAGAAGCTCCTGTAACGTTGTTGGTTCTCCGCGATAGTCGCCTAGACAGCGGCGATGGGTCCTTGAGACCTTCTGAAGTTGTAAGGTTCAACTTGAAAACCCTTCCAGTCTGACACGACAGTCCTTTTGAGGGAGACGATCAGAGCCTCTGCGTTTTGATGCTTGGTTCCTTATTCTATTATTTTTGCACATTGCTTGACCAGGCGCAGCCTCGTGATATGTGCTTGATGTCTGCGCGAAAGCATTCTCCAACGGCTGTATGTATTCCCTCATAGCTATCATGCATCTTCTGACGTTCTATCCCAATCTGGACTATTACCACTTATCGAAGATTTTGAGAGCATATCTGCTCAAATCAGATCTTTATTTCTCGAGGCTAGACTTTTCGTATGCCAGCTTCGCCATCTCAGTAACAGCATTAGCACATGTGATTTCAAATGTTCCATTTGAGCAATTCTTCCTTCTCCGATGGGACGCAAGCCATCTAAAGCTGGAAAGGGCACTGAACAATAGCAGAAGGCACAAGAGGTACTAATTGAGACCGGTCAGCTCTCAAGTCAATTCGCCTAACCCCAAGAGCTTTGGAAGTCTCATTCAAGTATCTTGTACATGATGAAATCGGCTGCGAGAAAGCTTGTCATCCCGAGCTCGTTACTTATGTTGACGGTCATTCGAATGTAGTCAAATATGTAGCTTGCTGGCGGACAAACATGGTGCAAAACTAAGACAGCAATTTTGTAAACTCTTCATACATGTTGAGGGTAAATCTGGAGAAGTTCCATGTTCTACTCATCGCTTTGGCGTCATTCATCATGAATTTGTAATAATATCCGCGAGATTAACGAGACGTATGATTGCTGGTTGGAGTTGGGGGATACCACGATATGGTGTGGAACGACTAGCAAAGCGCGAACAGTGGTGTTTGGGATGTTGGGCTGACTAGGAAGAGATGGAGCAGAAGAAATTCAGACACGCTGTAAAGCGTTGTCTCTTAAGGCACTCCTAACCTTGGTGACTATTCCTGGTAGGAATTGTTGTCAATCAGATGATTCAGATGTCTCGAAATTGCTTCTAACAGCTTTAGAAAACTGTCCTCGCAATTTCTCGTGGTCCCTTTGCTGTCGCTTGAAACGCAAGGTGAAGCATCCGGCCTTTCTGCTCATCCGAGAGAATCGACTACCTTTCATAGGGGCCACTGCGCCTATCGTTTTGGTTCTTGTGAGACTGTTCCCTTCTCGTTCAGTAGGCTATTCTCTTTATCGCCTCTAATGAAGTATGATTGCTTTCTCGGCTCCTTTTGATGGACTCGAGAATTGTCACATCGTCAAAGCCCCGTGACCCTCTAATCGACATTCCTTTCACACCATGGTTTCTCTCCAGGCTAGCTATCGGAAGGAATAGCAAGCATTATGGTAACCTCCTAGACCTGAGCTGTCCTGAAGCGGCTCAGGTTCCGTTCGGTCTGAATCCTTCCAATGACCCAGCATAGTGTCTCCAATTTATCATCGGCAGCTGTGATGTTCATCGTTGTTGGACTCGTTGAACTCTGACTGCCATGTTGTCGATGGCTAGCCCGCCTGTCTCTTGCGGTGAAGCTGAATACAACTACAAGCAGAGTTTTACGAGGTTTCTCTTCCAAAAGCAAAGATCTCCGCCGCTTCTTTTCCCAGAGGACTGCTGGAAGACGCTTCTTAGTATTCTACGGTCCGTTTGATCGCGTCGTATATCCCTACTCTGAGTAAGTCTCGAGGTTTGACAGCTGAACAGAGACTTACGAGTCACATCAGGTAGGATGAATCTCTCATATGTTAGCCCCATGTGCGTGGAGAATCCCCCAAGTCTCTGGACTGGAGCTTCCAGATGCAGAAACGCGCCCTCCTGTATTGAAGCTGCAACCTCTGCGCCTATCCCTGCGTTGATCATGCTTTCATGTACTACAATGGCACGACCCGTCCTTTGAACGCTCTCAAGGACGGCCTTCCTGTCCCAAGGGTACAAGGTACGCAGATCGAGAAGCTCGACACTGATGTCCAAGTCCTTCTCTGCAGCTGCGATAGCGGAAGAGCATAGGTACATAGGCTGGCCATATGAAACTACAGTCACGTCTTTGCCTTCCTTGACAATCTCGGCTTGGGAGAGCGGTATCTCATAGGCCTCCGTTGGGACTTGCTCGACAGCTGCGCGGTAAAGAACCTTTGGCTCCAAGAATATTACAGGGTCATGGCATGCAATTGAAGCCAGCAAGAGCCCTTTGGCTTGTGCTGGAGAGCGGGGTAACACGACTCGCAAGCCAGGGATATGTGTGAAGAGAGCCTCAGGAGACTGCGAATGGTATCTTCTAGGGGGTCAGCAATCTTAATAAGACAATCGCAGAGAAGATAGGCATACAGAGCGCCATGTCCAACACTCCCACAAGGCATCCTGACTACTAAGCCCCCAACGTTACCTCCCGTAGCACCTTCCCTGTACCTCCATTTCGCTGCTTCGTTGACTAATTGATCAAAAGCCGGATACACATAGTCCGCAAATTGCAGTTCTGCAATAGGCTTCATGCCTTGAGCCGCACACCCAATCGAAAATCCCACAATACCCTGCTCACTGAGGGGTGTATTGAATACTCTTTCTGGTCCGAACTCTTCCAGAAGACCCATAGTGCAGCGGAAGACGCCTCCGAATGCGACATCTTCGCCGAAGAGGAGTGTTCGCTCTTCGTTATAGAGGGCGTGATACAGGGCACTGTTGATGGCTTGAAAGAGATTCTGGCGCCTCGAGGGCGAGGATTTGGGGTATGTGAGGGAAGCCTGTAGAGAGGAAGATGTATGGTGGAGCAGAGGATGGGAGGAATAGTCGATTGGAACATTTAGGCGTGCAGAAGGTGGGTGAGTTGAGTATGATTGAGTAGCAGCATATCGGCCTTGCGCTCGCGGTGGGGCAATCCGCCTCACAATTCGCGCTGGAGCTTGCATATCTGTCTTCGCCGTATAGATCGCATCATCGTAAGGGAAAGGGACCTCGACATACTGTTATGTTACACGGAGAACGTGGGATGAGGAAAGCTCTTATTTCACACGGCTTGCATCGGCTATCGTTGTAGGAAACTGGCCCTCGGGCCAAGGGTTGAAGCTAAAGTAGTCTATCATCATCTAATGCACTCCCATGAATCCTCATATTTACACGGCGATATGGCTTTATTGATACCCGCACTAAGACATGCTGCTCCGAGATTGACACGGCAGCTGTTCCAATGCTCGCAGCGCGGTCCCTCAGCTCTCTTCAAACGCGTTTCGAGCAATCGTCCTCAGCTAACCCCAGCGGCGTCTCCAAGATCAATTCGGTCTTTTAAGTCTAGCCCGCGATGTATCTCGCAGGCTGTTACAAGCATATACTCGTCGGGAGGCCAGCGAAAGTCATATCGGAGTTCTCGCTTCTTTCCGAAGACGAGCGAGAAGGTGGTGGCGTATTGGTTGCTGGGAAGTGCAGCGAGTGTATTCGGCATAGTTGTATTTGGAGGCTTGACTCGGCTGACAGAGTCTGGGTATGAGCGCTTTGCATTCTTGTCGCCAGATCGCTAAATTACAACAGCTTGAGTATCACAGAATGGAAGCCAGTTACAGGGAGCCTGCCACCTACGAATCCTGAGGAATGGGAGTCAGAATTCAATTTATACCGAGCGTCTCCCGAATTCAAACAACTCAACCCACATATGACACTCTCCGAGTTCAAGTCTATATACTACATGGAATGGGCTCACCGAATTTGGGGTCGCGTTGTCGGGATATCTTTCCTCCTCCCAGCAATCTATTTTGTTGCACGGCGGAAGGTTTCAGCGCCAATGGCCAGAAGAATTCTAGGTATAGGCGGTCTTGTAGGGTTTCAAGGGATGCTGGGCTGGTGGATGGTCAAATCCGGACTGAAGGATGATCTATTCGCGCCTGGAAGTCATCCACGGGTCAGTCAATATCGATTGGTAGCACATTTGGGTACAGCTTTCTTGTGCTACTCTGCCATGCTCTGGAACGGCCTGTCTATCCTGCGTACGCACAAACTTTTTGGCAACCTCGTATCTGCTGAGTCGAATCTTGCCAGGCTGCGAAATTCACGATTGGGACCTTTCCGAAAATCGGTGGCGGCGTTGGGTGCTCTAGTGTTTATCACCGCTATGTCAGGAGGGCTGGTCGCGGGTCTCGATGCAGGTCTCATATACAATGAATTTCCATACATGGGTCTCGGATTGGCTCCTCCCAAATCAGAGCTGTTTTCGGACTTTTATTCGCATACACCGGACAACAGCGACATCTGGTGGCGAAACCCACTAGAGAACCCATCACTTGTACAGTTGGACCATCGGATACTGGCGACCACGACTTTCACTTCAGTGATGGCACTATGGGCATACTCTAAATACTCTCGAAAAATAAACAAATTGTTGCCCGCCGGGTGCAGGAAAGGCATACATGGAGTTGTGGGATTCGCATGGCTGCAAGTCATCCTTGGCATCAGCACACTGATCTATCTAGTTCCACTACCGCTGGCTTCAGCTCATCAAGCAGGTAGCTTAGCGCTCTTATCATATGTCCTTATCCTTGGAAATAGGACATGGCTGCCCAACCGCAGAGTATCTAGACTCCTAGCGAAGAAATTTGCTGCTGCGGCCATGGCCCCAAAGAAGAAGGCAATTAAAAATGCTGCCATTCGTACTCAAAGGAATACATTGAAGGTGGCACCAGAGCTTCAAGCAAGTTAAAAGGTCCAACATTCATCTGTCTGAATTCACGTCTACTTTCGCTATCGTCTTTGGCATTAGCATTATCAGACTTAGCGTCCAAGCAGAGCCCATTTGGTCTCTCATCCATCAGTGGTATTACTTGGGGGCTACTCGTGGCATTTCCTGTTTAGGTACGTGTCGCAGAAAGCGCACCAACCATAGGGTTGGTAATTTGGGAACGCGTCGTTGCGGAGATTGGTAGAGGAGGTCGTTGTACGAGAATAGTCGATAGGAACCAAGACACTGGCGCGAAGGCGATCTGTCAGTCGCGTACTTCTGTATAGGAGCGTGGTCTCTTCTTTCAGGGGCCACTGTGTGCTCTAGTTGCTTTTGTTCAGCGGCATGGATAAGGATCAATGCATAAGCCAAGGCGTTGGTATGACCAGTTTGGGCGATGAATGCAGCAAGAAAGCGTCGAAAATACAATCGAAGCCACTCAACTCAACCTAAGTGTGTGGCATCGTTGTACAGTCACGTAAAATGACCTTCTCCGCTCGGACCTCGTTCTTGTGTCAGCTCATGCAAGCCTCCTTGCTGATCACTCTGTAGAAGGAGACAGTTGTGTCCACAATGACAAGGACCTGTTGGGTGTAGTAAGAGCATTGCACGCACATTCATGGTGTGTCTTGGCGCTACGCTTACGGCCATCTCTCAACGTCTGTAAGTTCCTACACCATGCTCCGTCAGCCTTCTTGGGGAAGCTTTGATTGGTGCCTAAGGGAGGTTGGAATATTTTAGAGCGCGTCGATGGACTGCAGAACGCGAACAATGGTCGCGATGGCAGGGAAGGAAAGCGTTGACTGGGGCATTGGGGGAAGGGGGGACATTTGGGTATAAGTTGTCGCTCTGCTCCTGGGGAATGACATTTGCTGTGTATTTCAAAGTCTATCCATCGTATTGTGGAGAAGGAATTTAGCGTGTGAAGTGAACTCATCGCTGGAGTAAGTCCTCTTTCTTACCTCACTTCCACCCATGACCCTCTACAACAAATTATACTCCACCATCTCGACAACTCTTCTTACGCTTATGGCTTAATGTAGCTTCAGATACATAGAAGATTCGTTTTCGCTCTCGCTCGTGCTCTTATCTTTCGTCTTGAAAGCGGTCTTACGTCGCTCTCGTTGCTCTGGCTGTGTGATCAAACAGTGGCCTTGGATCAATTTATCAACGCGCAGCTTGCTAGAGTCTAGTGTCTTCCGTACGTACGTGAGTCGTATCCAAGCAAGATCACGCATGTATTTGGGAGGATTGCATTCTTTGATGTGTCTTTGGATGCCTGGTCCTGTTTGCACCACATGTTCGTATCGGCAACGTTTGGCAGAGATTTTTCGGGCTCCTGGAGCTGACAGTGATTGAAGCTCCAAGGTCTCATCCCCTTATTTTCCAATAGCGAAGAGCGTCAAAGTCTCTCGCTCAATTTCGCATGGCTCGCCGACAACCCATCAAGCGGGAATTTACGCAGCAGCCAGCTACCGTCACGCAAGATAACTTCGCTGTTAATGATGAAAATCACATCAATCAAGATCAACCAACCAGCACCGGGAACACGATCCTTATCGACGACAGCTCAGACGTGACCATGACAGACAGTCTCGTGGATGAAGGTTATCAGACAGGGCAGGGGAATCAGAAACCTAGTAAGTCTTGATTTTTGATTCAACGCTTGATGCCGAGCAATGACTCAATCCATTCATAGCTCGTACCACTCCGACGAACGCTCAGGAAGCGTCTACGATGAGCTCTCCAGATGCAGACAATGGCCTGGAAATTCTGGGTCGAGGAGTGAAGGAGCTTGTTCAGGCTGTTCGAGCACTGCGTCATCTTGGTGTGGAAGATTTGGATTTACCACTTCCAAAGATAGTCGTGGTTGGCGATCAAAGCACGGGAAAGAGCTCTCTGATAGAGGGAATGAGCGAGATCAAGGTGCCGCGGAGTGCTGGTACCTGCACTCGGTGCCC
>JAABUL010002387.1_pt1 | contig 31326 bp, 16 predicted proteins | sample 5559151 | NCBI WGS metagenome assembly JAABUL01 (sample SAMN10711876, study PRJNA513368) | rock metagenome | isolation source: Antarctica rocks | place: Antarctica: Victoria Land, Pudding Butte sud
TGCTGCGAGTGATTGACGATGCGACATCGGAGACATGCTATGATTTCTCTTTGTGGACCGTGCGCCTATCACGGCGCATGACGATGCACGAAGGCTAGAAGCGGTATACGGAAACTTTCAGTGGGGGCAGCCTAGACATGCTAGCGCTAGAAGCGCCTGATATCCACATGTTTCAGATGACGGACGTTTCCAGCAATATCACTCAGATCGAATCCATTGTCTTCGATCGTGTGCATTGCTAGTACAAGGCACCTCAGATCGAGCGAATTTGCTCGAATGGTGCTATCAATATATGTGATTTACCCCCATGCACTGCACGGGGGGAAGGAGACTATATACTTTTCTGCGGACCACTTCCTTTGTATCCAATTCCCCTATCCCTCCCAATCCTGTTTTCGAGTTGTTTGTCTAACAAGTTCTCGTATATCCCCAAAACGTCGAGAGTCTTCAGAATTCTCGTCCTCCTCAAGAATCCCAAATCCTTCAGAAGCTATATCCAAGTGCTCTAATGGGCTAACGTATCCCAGACCAAAACTCCTATCCTTTGAAGTCTAATGTTGACCTCCAAACCTTCATCGTAGATCCAATTGAAATGCCTTATACGGCTTCCCCATGATCTGACATCTTGGACACGGCCTCCCTCTTCCCAAATGCTGCTCGCTAGTCAATCGATACACACAATCGCTGCAGAAACCCGAGATACACTCCGTGCAGGCGTAGCTTTCACGTAGTGCATTCAGCCGTCTGCAACCGGCGCAGTATATTTGAATGGGATGATTGCTCGTGTGAAAAGTAGGGGAGGTTGCGTCTGAGCTGTTGGAGAGGCCAGAGGAGGGTATGTGGAAATTATGTCCGCTCGCCATTGATGATTGCGTTGAGGTTGAGGAATCGAGGGACGTTTCGACAGACGGAAACGGTGCGGGTCCGGTGAGTGTGTGTGGAGGGGGCGGCGTAAGGGTATTCTGGAGCGGAGATGCTTTGTACGATTGATTGTGCGAGACGGAGAAAGGAGGCATGGAGGCGCGTTTGATCGAGGCTGGCGATTGAGGGATCTGAGATTTAGTGAGCTCCTAACATCAGACGATCTGTTATAATAGTGGTCCGTACCGGAGTCAGGTCTCGATCGGAGTCTACTTCTGTCGCGGATGTAGCTGCTTCGATCAGATCTTCCCATCTCTTACCCCTCGCGGCTGCTGCGACTGCTCCCGGAGGTTCCGCCGAGAAAGCCTTTCGGCCCTCGATACTAAGCCTCCTAGAATAATCCTTTGACCTTGTTTTCTCGTGTTTCGGCTTCCTGCTGTTCTGTGTTATAGAGGATTTGCGAGGTCTGGCAGGCTTGTCCTTTTTTAAACTCTCATTTCTTTGCATCGGTGGGAGAGTTGACGAGCGTTCTGGCGGTGAGTGGGCTAACATTGAAGGAAGTAGCTCCCGGGGTCTGGGGGCGTGGAAAGGGGGCATCGATTCGTGATTAGTATGGTTCTGTATAGGCGGAAGCTCCACTGAAGGGTGCATTCGAGGCGGTTTGCCGTCATTTTCCGAGATGTAATCCTATGGAGACAATCTCAGCGATTGTTCAAGCTTCCAGCTTATTTCTGATTGAATGATAATATGCTTACAGCTTCAGAATCCCAATCAGAATCGGGTCTGTGATTGTGAAGCTGTGCTAAAGCTACTGCGGCTGTAGCTGCGGCTGGGTACTGGTCTTCCAAGCTTCTTGGCGGTGCTGGAGAGCTCTGGCTCCCAGCGTAGACCTCTCTATCATGGCCGTAAACTATGATCGTAAGTAAGCTTCCGCCAAGATGTCACGGCCGTTGTCGTACCTGGATTCACAAACGGCTGTGTAGGTTGTGGAGGTTGTGGAGGTTGCGGTCTCTCAGAGGGTGGGGTGTTGATCATAAGCTGAAAGCTTTCCTCGGTCGCGGGAAGCTTAGAGATGTAGTGCTCTGGATGTGCCCTCCTGATATGCTCTTGCATTGACCGGTAGCGCTTCTCCTGTGGAACAAATTGAGTGTCAGTATAAGTTTGACCACAAAGCGAGCTCTTCCGTGCTTCCAAAGATTCGAGAGACTTACTCCAAGGCATCGCTTCCGACAATTAGACCCATCATGGTTCCTTAAGGGACAGACGACCTCATTATCCACGTCTGAGGCAGAGAAAGAGCTTGTGAAGGAAGACTTTGGTGGCATGGCCTAGCGCGGCTGGGGGGCAGGGATTCGGACGATCTTCTCGAGCGGTTGCCAAGCATGAGCAAGGGTCAAGAGGAAGCTCGAGGGGCGCAAGTTGAGCAAATGCAGCTTCTGGTGGGTCAATTGAAGCAAAGGATAGACTGTGGGATACAAGCTGGAGCTATAATATAGTCTAAGGAACGCAAGTGCTGTGTTGTGGGAGGAGCTTGTGCGGGAGAGAAGCCTGCACTAATAGTATGTTGTATCGATAGGTTAGTGCGCGGGGCTGCACCCTTGCTTTGCCTGCAGTGACGAACGGCAGGTGGGCGAACGCCTTTCCGAAGCTTGAATAAACGTCAAACTTGCCAAAGTCCACTTGGACCTGATGCAACTCGTGGATGCTTCTAGACCGAGAATGCGAATAGTATGCACTGCCTGTACCATGGCTAATTCAAAACGCCTGACTGGCTCGTAAGCTCAGTATGCTTTCATCCTTTTCTTCTATCAGAGCGGAGATCTTCCCAAACGCCAGACGCTAAATCGCTGCGACATTCATAGCTCGCCTTCTCAGATCACCTCGCTCCTGTCCCAGCCCGTCGGCTTTATATTCTCGATGCCTTTAGAAGGGTGTGGCTTGCTAGGATCTTCGTACTCGCTCACAAAGGGATTGGGGTCGATCTTCTGCTCGAGATTACCCAAAGTATGGTTGACTTCTCGGTGCTTCGCTTCATCTGCTCTGATGTAGAGTAACAGATCTCGCATGGTGCGATGGTCCTCCGGCATGTTCCAGTATTTGACGGCAATCTCTGGTGCCTCGAGCGTCTGCCACTTCGGCAGCCTCCCAGCATCGATATCAGCAATCGAGCGGGTGTATGTGAGCACAGCCTCTTCTTCCAGATATCCGACGAATCGATGACATGTCCGAGCAGACATCAGGTAAGATAGGAAGAAAGCATTATAGAAGACGCCCTGTGCACCCAGGATCATCAATTTCATGAATCGCCCAGGTTCCGCAATCTTCATGAATGTCAGAAGATGCATTCGCTCGTTATAGGCTTCTTCGAGGAGAGTCTCGATCCTACATAAGTCATCAGCTTGACTCGCATTGCAAGGTTCTGGTCGAGACAGCCTTACCATCCATTGTCGCGCTTTAATCGCCGCAAGCTGTGCAGGTGTCGTACTGAGGCAGCAACCATTCCGGGTACGCCAGCAACACTCTCGAGAAATAGGTAGCGCATCAACCATTTGCGTTCTGTCATAGAAGATGGCCCAAACCAGCTCCTGATGTTAGTGAGCCCAAGCGGCCAGGCTCGCTTCTTGGCCTCTTCGTTAGGATGGCTGTATCCAGTGGCGGTGTCCATGCCGAACCGCAACAGCCGTACCATGCTCAGAGCCACCCAGTCAGACCATTTTTTCGTCTCTCGGTGGGCTACTTTGATATCGTTCATCTGGCCTTCGGTGTATATAGGGTGGTGCCATGCTGGAGGCGTGTAGCGAATGTTCTCCGTTTCTTTGGGTGCAGGAAAATACTCTTTCTCTGCAGAGCGGGCTGGTGTTGAGTTCGTGAAGTGACGCCTCCGGGAGATTTCAGGACGCTGGATCAGGGAGTAGCTGAGGCATGATTTGGTGGATACGGGGGCTGCGGAGTCCAAGCTGTGTATAGCCTGTTTAAGTGTCACGACAGCCCTTTTGTTGAACACGGCTATTGTTGTTGGTCGCGCTGATGCGTACATCTGTGGCGGATTTATGAGGAATGTAAGAACGTTTGAGGTATTTTGGTAAAATATGTTTGTTCAATAAGATTGATCTGTTAATGAGGATTAGGAAGTCTATAAGGAACGTTTTGCCTCTTATGTATGATTCACTGTCTACTCCGTATCCGAACAATATACGTTTCAGCTCCACATAAATCAAGTCACGCGCTAAGGATAGCATATCCACAAGACGGATTCGGACAATGTGTCAGCAGCGATTACTGTGGGTGGAGCAGCCGATTCGAGGGTGAGAAAGCAAGACTCCTTTGTGAATGACGGAAAGATCCGGGATTCGGGAGAAATCGGCTTAGAAGGTCTAAAATACCAACACCAAAGACTCAGCCAGTCGCGTGACTAACAAGCATTCACTTCAAATGAGCGATGACATGTAATGCTGTGCTGCCACAGGAATATTGCAACGGGATCATGTAACTTGATGAGAAGTATGGAGAGTGTCGTCAAGCTCCAAGCCAACTTCTAGCGACGCGCTCTGCCCGATGTTTAGTCATCTTAGCGGGCTTGGCGATGTGTCCTGAGCTTCCTCGGAGATTCCGAGATTCCGTACCAAGGTCGCTCTCGTCTAGCGACTAACATGGCAGCATAAGTGTATCATGATGCACACTCGGTGAACGATGCGAATCCATCAGAAGCGAAGCTCTAGTCAACATACTAGATGTGGGTACCACAACCAACACTGAGTTGTTGAGCCAACACGGTCAATATGCCCGGTGTTGAGGTGCTCCCAACTTCGACTGCTATCAGAGCGCCAGGGTGGGCACTCGTTCCTGACACTGGTCATGGACCATCTCAAGTAGCCTCGCAGGCGACTACGAAGCGAGGTCGCGCTGCCAGAGCCTCGAACATCGGTGGAGGCGATACCACCGCCAGACAACAGAATGCGGTCTTGAAACATTTGGCAGACTTGGACAGGGACAGTCACCGAGATGTGCAGATCACTGTTCCAAAAGATACTGCTGGAAGAGGTATGCTTTCCGACAGGTGTGACATGTTGAGATACTCATATGCTGAGAACCGTTACAGGGTCAAAGAAAACTACAACCAATGTTCGGCGGATATTAATGTCACAAAAGACATTCGCAAATCATTTGGCAGACGAAGAGGCTGCCCTTGCCCAGCAGCAGCACACCGCAATCTCTACTACCCAACGTGTTCCACCTCTAAAGTCTGCAGGGTCTATACCAAATCTGAAGAGTGCCTCATCATCGGAAGTCGATTCCGGTTTGTCTCAACGGGGCATCGTTGCTACGGGTGGAACAGTATCTGCTCTTACCAGAGATCCTTTAGATGATGAGCCACTGCTTATGGTCAATGTCCCCTCCGCACCGTCTGGGAACGAAATGCAAGCTTTACTTTCTGGACCACCGCTCTCCTACAACGCTGCGCGATCAGATGCCCCACCGCCGCACAAGCCGCTGAGACAGTTCTGTGAGATCTGCGGCTACTGGGGTACGATAAAATGCATGAAATGTGGAGCTAGGGTATGTGGGCTGGAGTGCAAGAGCGCCCATGATGATGGTAGATGTCTTAAATTCTACGCATAAACCGATCGTCACTACAACTGCTGAAAACATCCTGAATCACAAAGGGAACGTATCTTGGCTGGTGTTCATCCAGGAGGGCTGCTTGGCCGTAGGTCTGGATTGAGTTACTGCGATCGGGAGGCCTGAGGAGTCTTTGTTCCATTGTCTGTCGTTGTTTGATCAAGGTTTTCATAGCTTCAGTCCTCCAGATCGCCGAGTCCGGCTCGAGGTAAGAGGAATTGAGACATGATCTCGAATATCCCTTGTCCGTCATTGACGAATTCTGCATTCTCGAAAATTCCAAAAACCTACATCTACCCTCTACACCAGGGTCGTCATACTCCAGCATCATGTTCATTTTGCGGACTTACTCCCGTACGTATGCCCTCAATCGTCATGCCCCCCCATCAGCCCTGTCCTGAATTGTAGCATTTGCTCCAAAGGCCACGCTTTCTATACACGTCTTATGATACGTTGCATGTTAAAAACAGGGGAAGCTGACTTCACAATCCGCGCAGCCCTCGTACCCCGACCCGCCACGATCGTCAAACACGTGTGCCGCTACCATAAACTGCCAATGTCTCTCTGGCTATCCGGTCCCACCACCTCGCTCTCGGATATCCAGCTCTCGCTCCTTCAGCGTCTTCCGTTCCCCTCGAAGTCAATAACGTTAATCCTCTTCTGGACCTTCTTCATCACGTCGGTGGTTATTCTTTTACTCGCTATTAGAAACACCCACTGCGCCTCCAGGGCCAGTCGTGACGCATCTGCTGTTGCCTTGAAATTCAGGTCGCAACGTTTCGGGCCTGCGAATTGGGAGGATGAGGAGAAAGCGGGTATGTTGGCGAAGGAGCGCTATATCACCATCAGAATTTGAGCCACGTTAGAGGTGGGAGGAAAGCGCCTTGAACAATTCCTATTAGCAAAGAAATCGTTAAGTCTGCTAGGGGCGAGGAGGGGAACATCAGACCTTGTGGAGGAGATATCTCTAGTGTTATATCAAGCAAAGTCGTTAGGCTAAGAGAGCAAAGGTATCAACAATCTTAATGAATGGTCTGTGTCAAAGTGGCATTATTGTTCATGCTTGCTTGTCTGCTAATCTACAAAAACATCACTACCAGCTTGCCGCTTCTTTCTCAAGGGATAGATATATGTTTCAAAGATGCACGCTCTTAGATGTACCAATCTATCTCAATCCAACCCAACCCAACCCAACCCAATTTCCCATCCAAATCCAACCCCCAAAACCATTGCCACTCCACGCATCCACATCCATCGCTCACAGTTCACTCGCTCCTGCAAGGAGATATCTTCTCCCCTGCCAAAACAAATCTCCTAAGCAGAAAAGACCTCGAGCGTCCTAGAGCCAGGTGTCACATGCGCAATACCATTCCTCAAAGGCGTTCCCGCACTCTTCGTTACAGTCTCCACTACTTCAATCACCACGACCTCCTCGTTCGTTGGTTCTCCACGCGCTGTTAGTTGGTAGGCGTCATTGGCGACTGTCTCACGGGCTTTCTTCTCCTGAACCGCTTCCACGTTTATCATATCTGGTACGTGATCGGGCTCGGATTCCTCGATGGTAGTGGCAGGTCTTCCTGCATCGTTGGTCGCTGCTAATGCCGATTTGACGCCGGCGTGGTATGCTGCGTTGGCTTTGGCACGATCGTTGGTGTCCTGTGAGGGTTTTATAGGTTAGTAATGTGCTTGTTAAAGGAGTTGCAGTGGTTTATTGAATATGCTTGGTTTGGGTGTATATTGTGAGCATATGCTGCTCCACGGCACGGAGCAGATCCCGAGTGTTAGGAAGGGAATTGCGAGATGACGTACCGTAGGAAACCAAGTCCTATTCCACATACCCTGACGAGGAGCTGGGGTCTTACATGCTTGATCTTCCGCTTGAGGAGCGGCAGCTCGCTCGTAGTAGTCACGAGAGGGAGGGAATGTAGAGGTCACTGCTGCTGTTTTAGGTGTAGCAGCGGGAGGCCATACTGGTAGGTCTGCGAATGGCGATGGGGAGCGAGCTGTGTTGCTACCCGTGAGGTCAGAACGAGTGTTGGCTTTTGCGTCTGCTGACTCGGCGGTCTTGGTGATTGGTGGTGATGGCGTAGGGCTACTGTGTTGAACACCTTGGGCGAAAAGGAGTAGGTTCTTGGCGTGCTCCCTGATCTCGGCTTCAGTCTGTATCCGTGTTAGCATTGTGTCTTGCAAGAGGAAGCTAGGGAGTTACTTCTTCAGTGGAGGACGGCGCTTGTGGGAGAGAGCTGGGGTCCACTGCGTATTCGGGCTTCCTGGGAGCGCACGTGCGGGCTTTCTTTCGACTACTTGCAACATTGTAGTGACCGGATGTGTTCTGGTCTTCGGAATGGGGTTCTGAACGCTTCCGCTTGTTTGCATTGCCGACTTTGAGGAACTTTTTACCAACACTAGATGTGGCTCTCGAGGGAATATGCAAAACCGGTAGATCGTCATCGGTAGTGTCCTCGTCTTGAACAACAACAAGGTTTTTGCCGTGGCCGCGCTCTTTGCTTCCCGGGGCTGAGTCCTTGACGGCGCGGTTGGCAAGGCGTCTGTCACTTACCGGCTTCAGGACCTGCTGCTTTGTGTCTCTTGAGTGAGACATAGCGCCAACTTCGACGTCAGGGTCAGATGAATTCTCGTAGAAGTCAGCTACCTGCACCCTGCTCATCGTTTGCTTCTTGTTAACCCGTGTTGTCTTGTTGGCGGTGGCGGCAACTTCATCTCCAGTGTGATCAAGATCGTCATCCTCAACAATCTTTCGCTTGCGTCCGACGGGTCTCTTCTCTACCTTCTTGGTGATAGCGTTCTTTCCCTTTTTGAGGACCTTGGCAGGCTTCTTCTTCGATGGTCTCCTCTTTTCAGCCTCGCTGGCAGGTATGATCACCGTCAAAGCATTATTCAACAGGTGTTTGCCATCTTCACCCTGCTGATTCCAGCAAGGAGTGCAGCATTGCTCACTGCAATCCTCGCAGCGATAGATTGTGGCGGAGTTGTGTTTGTTGCACTGATCACACTTGGCAGTGTGGATCTTGATCTCCTTGAAGGTCCTGTGCATGAACGGCTGGGCTGGAGCCATGATGAGATGATAGAAAGATATGATAGATAGTATTCTAGATGTCAGGAGATTGGGAGATGAATGAAGTAGATGTTGGAGGTACTCCAATAATTCTTGGTGAAAGTGGAGGACGGATGCTGCAGGAACAAAGGAGAGGAATGGAGATGGATGGTATTTGAAGAGATGGGTGAGTTCGGCAAAGTGTCATTAGCTTTGGTGTCAAGCCATACGTCTCGATATTTTATGTTGTATATAGTGTTGTTGTTGTTGTAGAACACCAGAGCAGGGTATGCGTAGTTTGGTGAGGTTGAAGGAGGAAATCAGTGTCTGGGAAGGTCGACTTATGCAGGCTCGATGGAGAAGGGAGTGATCAAGCTTCAGATGTGAAGCGACCAACAAAGATGACAGAGACAGCCAATTGGACCCTTCACCGTTCACGCTGCACAGACAAGAATAGACGTCATCTGAGTTCGGCCTGACCCTTCACCCCTCATGAAGGGCCCAGTCTACTCCCAGTGCTGTTCTCTGTAAATTCAGTGACTGGCTTCAGACCCTACTCTAGCAGTTATCTTTAGATGCGTTTCGTCCGGGTATAGAAACAATGCGAGGTTGCAGGGAAGCCAGCCTTTACTCGTCCACGAAGACTGTTACACGAAACCATCTTTAGGCTGCCTGAAATAGACATAGCACCCTGGAATTGGTTTGCACGCTTTGGTACCACTTCACGCCGTCAAACCACCATCTCCGGAAGGCCACTCTATTTCCCAAAGCAGTCTCACTCACCTTGCTCCACCCTGATAGAAGCACATGCTCGGCCGTGATCCCAATGGGCGGGAAGCTTTTTCGGGAGAGTCCCCTGAAGAGGTCATGTGATTTACTACCGCACGCTGCTCGTGATGGGAGTTTATAGCTATATTTGGTTGAATTAATGCATCCTGGGTCCAATCTTAGGCCCTGGTCGTGTCTATTTGTGCGCTGTATAATTCGTGAGATGAGATCAACAAGTCCCTTGAAGTGCTGGAATCCGGTGACCTATACGCACCGATACCTTCTTCAAATTCAGGTTTGATGCCGACCTCCTCGGCCGCAAGCTTCCTCTGCCCCTGCTCCTCCTTCATGAATGGGAACGCAAGTACTTCCTTGATACTGTAATGATCCGTCAAGAACATGACCAAGCGGTCTATGCCCATCCCCCAGCCTCCCGTTGGTGGCAGCCCATACTCCAAGCTTGTACAGAAGGTCTCGTCAACCATCTGAGCCTCATCATCTCCTTGGTCTTTCTGCCGTGCTTGTTCTTCAAAGCGTAGGCGCTGGTCGAAAGGATCGTTTAATTCCGTATAGGCATTTACAATCTCCTTCTTGCAGACGAAGGTCTCGAAGCGCTCACACAGACCTGGATTCGTGCGATGGTACTTGGCGAGGGGTGACATCATCTGGGGATGGCCGGTAATGAAGGTCGGGTTGACGCATGTCTCTTCGATGAACTCACCAACAAGCTTGTCTAGCATCCGAGCATTCGTCTGCGGTGGCGAGCATTCAACCTTCTTTTTCTCGAGCATACGCTTGAGGAAGTCATTAGTAGCGGCAGTATGCAGCTCCTCGCCTGGTGGGAACTTCTCCCCGCAGGCTTCTTCAAGAGCCGGAATCATCTCAACTCGCTTCCAAGGCTTGGCCCAATTCACTTCGTATTTATCCCCAGTCTGGGTATGGAACGTTGTCTCATGACCGCCAGTGACATGCTTGACCAGGCCAGATATTAGATCCTCGGTGATTTCCATAACATCGTAAACATCCGCGTAAGCCATATAGAACTCGCAAGTGGTGAACTCAGGGTTGTGGGTCAGGTCGATACCCTCATTTCGAAATAGTCTACCTAACTCGTAAACTCGCTCCAACCCGCCCACAATTAGCTGCTTGAGGTAGAGCTCGGGCGCAACACGCATAAAGAGATTCATGTTTAGGTCGTTGTGATGCGTGACGAAAGGCTTAGCGGTCGCACCCCCAGCAATGGAATTCATCATGGGAGTCTCGACTTCAACAAAGTCTTTCTCATCAAAGAAACGCCGGATATAGGTGATCATTTTGGAGCGAGTAACGAAAACATTGCGGGCATCATCATTCATGATTAGATCCAGGTATCTCTGACGATAACGTTGCTCTTGATCCTTGAAGCCGTAGTGCTCAGAAGGGATTTGGTGCAGACATGGCGTGAGTAGTATGATTTCTCGAGCAAATATCGACAACTCTCCGTCGAGTCGATTTCGTGGCGCGGTCCGTCCAGGATAACCAATGACTCCTATGATGTCGCCTCTCCGTAGGTGCTCGTGCTGCTGCTCAAACGGTATGGGACCTGAAGCCTCTTGAGCCTGACACATTATCTGAACCTTCACGCCTTCCGCACGCAGATCGTAGAAGACCAACTTGGATCCAGAGACCCGTTTAGTGTATATGCGCCCTCCAAGTCTCACCTCGACATCCTTGAGATGCTCCCCTGTTTTGATCTTTTCATGCTCTTTGAGGAATTCCCGCAGGTCTGTTGTCACCTGAAATTTGTGCGGGTAAGGATCGGGCTTGTGGCTCTTGCGAAGCTCCTGGATTTTGCGCGACCGAATTTCGAAGTATTGCTGAAGCTTATCAACAGGCCAATTTACGTACTCAATTTCTTGTAGATACACACGTTCGGCGTCAATTCAGCCTCCTCGTCCTCCGCAGACGCAGGCTTCTTGCCGGCCTTTTCTGCCTTGGGTGGGGCTGCAGCCGCTTTGGCTTTCTTCTTTTCCTCTTGTTCTCGCTGCTTCTGGCGTTTCTTGAGCTCGCTCTTGCTGCAGAACGTGAGCATACGTTGTGGTTTTGGGCCAAACACCTACCTGATCATCTCACCAGTAGCTTCATCGAGGTGCAGATTGGCCATTTGGCCGCTTGGTGCTTCGTCCGCCATGGTGAGGTGGTTAATTTAAAGCGCAGATGATTGTGTAGAATAGTGAAAGCACTTTACGCGAGAAATGATTGTGTCAGTGGAATAACTCCGTCACCACATCAAACTTTCTTTGACCACGACCTACGGGTTCATTGCCATGTATTTCACGTCTTTAGATAGTCTTTACGTTACATGGCTAATGTTTCACGAGTTCTGGACAAAGATTTAGCAGTCACAGAGGCAATACCCCTAGTTACCTTTATCTGCTCGTTTTCGGTTTTTGTTCGTCGGCCCGCGGCCGTACCACTAAAATTCTACTTAAAAACTATTAACCACCGAATTAATCATCTATAACACTAAAAACCTCTTAAAAAGTGTCCTAATTAGGAAATCTTAAAGCTATTCCTTATTATATATAACTAAGTATATCCTAAGGCTATAATTACTAACTTATAATTATTTATAATCCTTTAAATATACCTCTACCTCTTTCTAATACCTAAAAGAACTAGATCTAATAATATTTATATTATAAATTAATACCTATAATTATTAACTTCCTTAAGGGAGTTATAAATTAATTAATCAAAAAGATATATAATAATATTATATTATTTAATATATATATATATTTAAATAGAGGGCTTAAATAGGGGCGCTTATTTAAAATATTACTATTTATATAAGATATTATTTAGATATTCTTGAAGTAAAAGTCTTAAATATATCTTAATAAGATTTAATACTTTATCTTTAATAAATAGGGTATTTACCTAGGTATTCGTTATATATTAAAAATACTTAAGAGGATAAAGATAAATAAGAAGTTATTATAATAAGTTACTATAAAGTAATTATAGGCGTATTAGAATAGCTTTTTTTATAAGGTTAATATATATATAATTAATATACTTATTACTATTAATAAAAGTATTATAAATAAGTATACCTACTTTTATAAATAGGATTAAGCTATATATAATATTAAACCTTAGATTATTTAACCTCTTAAATAATCTAAGTAATTTAATATCTTCCCTATTTATATAATTAATAATATCCTTATTTATTATATCTACTAAGGTGTAATTAATAGGGCTAGATTTAAATAATTCCTTATAAATAAAGTACTTTTATATTATAACTTATTTCTTATACTAAGATTAGTCCTACTTATAAATAATTACTTTACTTATTATATAAAAGAAGTTTAAGGATTATATAATAATTTTAATATCCTTCTTTAATATCTTTTACCTTACTCCCTTAACCTTAATCTAATTAAGGAGCTTTTCTTAATAATAAAGGCTTAATTAAAGTAATATAATATACTCTTAAAGGAGATAAGCTTTAAGTAGCTACTATATATAATAATTAAAGCCTATAATTATAAGAGGTTTATTAAGGATTATTTTAAGTACTTAAGCTATTAGATAAGACTATATAAAGAGTTATAAGATAATAATAATAATAAGGAAGAAGGTAAAGATATTAAGATATTAAATTAATAAATAAAGAAGCTTAAAAATTAAGCTTTTAAGCTATATCTTTAATATTTTATATATATTTTATTTATATAAATTTAAAACCTTTTATAAGGACTAGCTAGTAATGTAATATCTAAGCTACGTTATAGCGCTATAATAGTATAGCGCTACCCTTTTCCCTAGTATATAGATAAGGGAATTCCTAGAGAAAGGGGAGCTAGTAATTAATCTTAATACTTATAAAATAGAGAGTTTAATATATATATTATCCTTATATTTTAATTACTTTAAATCCTATTAAGGATAATAACTTAACTATTAATAACTATAATTAATAGAGTATTATAATTAAATTATAAAGGATATAATAAAGGGCTACTTATAACTTATATAAATATAAGGGGAATAAACTTTAAAGTTAAGTATATTTAAAGAATTAATAAATAAGCTAATTAATAAAGAAGTTATATAATATATCTTAATAGAGTATTTATACTCTATCCTAATTATATTAATAGAGCTAGAAACTCGTATAGCCTTAAAAGATAAAATTAAAGAGCTAGAAATATAAATTATAAAGAAATAATAAATAAAATAGTTATAATAATAGATAATAAATTTAAAGAATAAAGTATAAAGTAATAATAAAGGCTTTTTAATATATTACTACTAACTCTCTTTAATTAATAACCTAGAATTAAAGAAAATATAATATAAATATATATTTAAGTTATAAGACCTTTATATTTATTATAAGAAGATTATATATAAATATTAAGAGTAATTTAATAATACTATTAACTTTATAAAGGCTAGTTTAATATATTTCTTAAATAATTAATTAAAAATTTAATATACCTTATACTTCCTAATAATAGATCTTAAATCTATATAATATAAATATACTAAAAATATACTTAAAGAGGAATAAATATAAAAGTATTTTAATAAATTCTTATTAAATTAAATAAAAGATTTAGAGAATTAATATTTATTAATTAATAAGTAATATATAGAAGTAAAGTAGAGGACTAATTAAAAGGTTATAAACTTTATAAATTATTTATTAATTATAAAGTAATAACTTAATTTACTTATAAATTATATACTTTATAATAACTTATTAAATAAATTATATTAAGACTTATATAATCCTATTATTATATATTTAAATATCCTTAAAATAAGAGATACTCTTATTATATTAATAACTTAAATAGAGCTATAAATATTATACCTTACGCGTAATAAGTCTAAGGTTATTATAATTAGGAGAAGTTATTATTAACTAAACTTATTACTATTTTAAAGAAGAGGGAGTTTTTATAAAAGAGGTAGGAAAGATAGCCCTTATATTAAGTAAAAAGACTAGGATAATTATAAATCTATAATATTATAATAATAAGATAAGTTAAATTTTAAGAAGCTAATTAATCTTTATATAAAATACTACTATTATTATAAGAAAGGTTATATTACTAGAAATTACCTTAACAGTATTATAATTATAATAAGCGCTATAATTAATAAGCTTATAAGGAAGGTAATAGACTTAAAAAAACCCTAGGTATTATTATTATATCCGCTGTAATAATATAAGGAAAGAAGTAGATAAAAAGATACTCTTAGAAAGAATATATTATATTAATTAACTTAAGTATTAATATTAATTATATTAATATATACCTAATAAAAGAATAAGAATAGGAGATAAATCCTAACTTTAATAATATATTATATAATAGGATTAATAACCTAATATTCTTAATAGGCGCTTATACTAGTAAAATTAGGTTAATAAATTTATAAGGGATTATATAATATTATTAAGGTACCTTTTATATTATTATAAGTTTTAATTTTAATTTCTATTTAGATTATTTATAATTAAAGGAGTAAAATTTATAAGTAAATTAACTTATTAAGAATTAATAGTTCCTTTTAAAGTTAAGAAATATAGTTAAAAGTATTAATACTAAGAAAGAGCTTATAAAGTACTTAAGAAGTATTATATATATTATTATATACTTAGGGGTAGACCTTAATAAAGAGTTAAAGGACTTAAAGATATATTCAAAATTATTAAAGGAATTTAATACCTTTTAAAATATCTTTTTAATTAAGAATACTAGCGTATTATTAAATTATATATTTTATAATTATATAATTAATATTAAGGAGAATAAAGAACCTCCCTTTAAGCCTTTATATAATTTATTAGAGAGGGAGCTCTGCGTATTAAGAAAATACCTTAAATAGATATTAAAAAAAAGTTAGATCTATTATTTTATAAGCCTAATAAGTATATTAATATTATTTATTGTTAAGAAGGATAGGATATTATAACTATATATTAATTATAAGGTACTTAATAAGATTATAATTAAGAATTAATACTTATTACTATTGATTAATAAAATATTAATAAGATTAATTAATATAAAATACCTAATCAAATTAAATCTCAAAGACACCTACTATTAATTATAGATTTAGAAGGGAGATAAATAGAAGATAGCCTTTTATATAAGGTATAATTATTTTAAATACTTAATTATATCTTTTAAACTTATTAATATTCCTACCTTATTTTAAGTATATATTAATAAGGCGCTAATAGGTCTTTTTAATATAATATATATAATCTATCTTAATAATATCCTTATTTATTCTTAGGATAAAAACTCTTATATTAAAGTAATAAAAATAGTACTTTAATAACTTTAAGAGTTTAAGCTTTATATTAATTTTAAGAAATATAAATTTATAATATTTAAGGTAGAATTTCTTAGCTTTATTATAAGTAATATAAGTATATATATAAATCTATATTATATTAAGATAATAATAGATTAACTTAAACTTAGAAGTATAAAAGATATTTAAATCTTCTTAAGATTTATTAATTTTTATAAATAATTTATTAAATATTACTCTTTTATTATAATAACTCTTATAAATTATTTAAAGAAGGAATATCTAAATATTAAGGGGGGAAAGTTAATATTAAGTAATATTACTTATATAATATTTAAGTAACTTAAATAGCTCTTTTAAGAGATATTACTCCTAATTTATTTTAATCTTATAAAGAAGATTTATTTAAAAATAAATACTTTAATCTTAATTATTATAATTATTTTATCTTAAAAAATCTTCTTTAAGATAGATAAATTAAAGGTAAAATAATATCTTATTACCTTTTACTCTTATAAATTAATATTTATAAAGACTAAATATAAGATATATAATTAAGAATTACTTATAATAATAGAAGTATTTATAATATAAAAGTATTTCTTAGAAGGAAGCCTATATTAAGTAATAGTTATTATAAATTATAATAATTTAAGATACTTTTATACTATATTATTATTAATAAGAAGATAGGTATATTAAATAATAAAACTTATTAATTATAACTTTAAAATCTATTATTATATAAATATTAAGAACCTAGCTAATATATCCTCTTAATAGCTAGATTATAAATTAGTAATAAAGGAAGATAATACTTACTTACTAATATTAAAGAATAAGTTAAAGAATATAAGATATATTCCTTTAAATAACTTCTAGGTATACAATATTTATAAATTATAAGATAATAAGACCTATACTTAAGAGAGGTATAAGAGGTTAATTATAAGACTTAAAGAATCCTATATCTTAAACAAGGAGGAGAATAATATACTCTTAATAATATAATATAATATAGGTAACGGCCTTAATCCTACTACTAGCTAATTTAATTATAAATAGATTATATTAAGGAGGCTTATAATAATAATAATAATAATAGATAATACTTATAATAGATATATTACTTTAATATTAAAGATTATTTAATATTTCTAAAAGGGAGATAAAGAGTTATTTAATAAAAAGGCTATATTAAGGTTAAAGACTTAATAAAGGCCTATAAATATTATATAAATAATAAATAATATAAGGACACTTTATAAGAATAAGGCTATTTATATACCTAATAATAAGGTTATTAGGTAAGAGATTATAAGACTCTATTATAATAACTTATATATTAGTTACTATTTATAGAAATATATATAAGAGTTAATAGAGTAGAAGTTCTATTAGAAGTTAATAAATTAAGATATTTATAATTATATTTAAGGATATTTAACTTATTAATTAATAAAAATATATAGATATATTATTTATAAGATCTTATTACCTTTATTAATTCTAATAAAGTTATTTTAAGAAATTATAATAGACTTTATTATAAACCTCCTATTAAGTAAGCTAAGAGATAGTATTTATAATATAATCTTATTAATAATAAATTACTATATTAAGGTAATTAAATATTTACCTATAATTAAAATAGTAGATATTATTAAGGTAGTTAATTTATTATATTATAATATCTTCTTAACTTATAACTAACTAGAAGGTATTATAAGTAATAGGGGAATAATATTTATAAGTACCTTTTAAGTAATAATATATTATTATATAAAAGTATAATAAAAGCTAAGTATTATATTCTATCCCTAAATTAATAAATAGATAGAAAGATAGAATAGTATATTAAAGTAATACCTATACTATTACTTAAGTTAGAAGTAAGATAATTAGGTAGAATTATTATACTTAATAAAATTTATATATAATTATATAAAATATATAAATACTAGCTTACTATTATATAAAGTACTTTATAAATACTTACTTATATTAGATATTTAACTAATAAAGCTATATATTAAAGATATCCTATTAATAAAATAAAGGATAGAAAACCTTTAAGAAAGTAGGAAGATATTAAAGTAATACTTAAATAAAGCCTAAGAAATATAAATAAAGTATATAAATAAATATAAGAAGTTAATATTATTTAACCTTAAAGAACCTATCTTATTAAATATAAAGAATATTAATTTAATCTAATTAATTAAGAAATTATTATAAAGGTACTTAAGATTATTTAAGGTAATTAGATATATAAGTAAATAAGCTTATAAATTAAACCTTCTTAAAATATTTTAAATATATCCTATTTTTTATATCTTATTATTAGAGCCTTTTATAAGTAATAGTAATAATAATATAAATATCTTATAAATAGAGTTTATAAGTAGTAAGGAAGATTATAAGATAAAAGTTATATTAAATTATAAGATCTCTTATAATAAATTAAGATATTTAATAAAATAGAAAGGTTAATTAAATAACTATAATTAATAATTATATAAGCGGGACTTAGAGTATACGCCTAATATATTAAAGGTATTTAAGTAAAGTTAATAAAAGTTATAATTAAGAGAAATATTTTATTACTACTTATAATAGTAGTAATTATTATTAGAAGAGGGGTAGCTACTTATTATATTATCTACTTCCTACTATTAAAGAGATTAATTATAGTCTTATCCTTTTTATCCTCTTTATTATTAATTATAATAGCCTTTAAATAATTTTATATAATATAAATATAACTTTAAAAGGATAAGGAAAATAAGAGATATATCTTATAATATCTAATATTAAGAATACCCTTAAGGGCCTATATAATCCTCTCTAAAATAGTAGTATTAAGTATTAGGATAGGGGCTAGGATAATAGTATTAATAATAACGCTACTAATATTAATAAGAAACTAGATATAAGTAAAGGCGTTAGTAAAAATATATTAAAGGATAATAAGCTAAATAGTATTACTACTAATAATAATAATAATATTAAAGGTTATAAGAAGGTAAATAAGAGGATAATAAAGAGAAGTAATAATAATAAGATTATAAATTATATTTAATCTTATATAATAGGAGTAATAAGTAGATCTTATAAAAATAAGAATATAAATAAGGTTATTATATAGCCTAATAAATATTAATAATTAAGAAGAAGACTTATAAATTCTTTTACTACTATTAAGCGTAATAAAGATAATAGTAATAAGATTAAATTATAATAAGATTAAAGTAAATAAAAGAGGAGGAGAAGTATTAAAAGAGGCGCTAACCTAAATTTATTAGACTTATAATAGAAATTATTATAAGGTAATATATATACTAGTATAATTAAGACTATAAGGTATAATAAGAGTAATAAGGAAGGTAATATTATTAAACTTAATATTATTAATTTCTATAAGAAAGAAGTTATAAATAATTATTATAATACCTTCTTATATACTTAATAAAGGCTTAATACCTTCTACTTATTATTTATATTAAAATATTAACCTCCTTATAATACCTTAATAGGGATAATATAACTTAATATATAATTATATTATAATAATAAATAAATCTTACTTATAAGGCTTAAATATAAGCTTATTATTTATTTTAAAATATTAGCCTTTAAATATTAAACTTATTAATAATAATAATATCCTTAAGTATAATAATAGTAATTTTATAAACTATTATTAATATAATATTTATTAACCTTATATAATAATTATATAAGTTCCTTATTAATAAAGATAATAATTAAACCTTATTTATTATAAAACTTTATTATAATTTAGGGAATATACCTTAAGATAATATAGATATTATATAAAGGTATTATAAGAGGTACGCCTACCTTACTTACTTTATAAATAACTTAAATACTCTTTAAAGTACTCTTAGAGCCTAAGAGCCTAAAAGGGGGGATAATTATAAGGATTAATTAATAATATAATACTTAAGTTATATTATAATACTATAATAGTATAACGCTACCCCTTTCCCTAGTATATAGATAAAGGAATCCCTAGAGAAAGGGGAGCTAGTAATTAGTCTTAATACTTATAAAATAAAGAGTTTAGTATATATATTATCTAAGCTACTTAATATTTACATTATTATATATTATCCTTATATCTTTATTAATTTTATTAATTTTATTAATTTTAATATTATTCTTAAGTATATACTTAATTTAATAATTTATACTACTTATATATAAATTAAGAATATTTAATATTTTATTAAAGTAATATAATAGAAATTAAATTTTTTAATAATAAATTCTAAATAAGTACTCCTAGTATTAAAAGATCCTAAATATAAGCTTTTATTATTAAATCTTAATAAATATATATTTCTTTAGATATCTTCTTATATAACTTATATATTATCCTTATTATTATCCTCCTTATTCTTATTATTCTTAGTAGTAAGGATAACCTCTACTAAATTATCTAATAGATTATACTTCCTAATAGTAATAAGGGGTATTATCTTAGCTACCTAAAACCTTATATTTTTAAAAAATTATTTATTAAAATTTATAAGAACTCTAATCTCTTATTAATCTAATCTCTTGTATTTTTATATATTAATTACCTTATATATCTTATTTATAACCTAATTATATACTTTTATAATCTATTCTTACTTACTATAATTCTTATTTATAAATTAGGTAAAGAAGCTCTTCTATATACGCGCTAGTATTACGAGTATACCCGTAGACCTTATACTACTCGGAATAGTAGTACTTCTCGTTATGGTTAGAGCTCTTAGTAACCGACTATTAGGATAATAATCGGTTAGATCTTAAATAGATTAGACTGACTATTTATATTATAATTAGATTTAATTATAACTAATTAAACCGATTATACCTCTTAGCAGGATTTCTTATATCTATATAATAGTAATATTTCCCGCCTAGATAGGAGCTTAATACTTAACTTATATTATAAACTTAATTATCTCTTAGATATTAAATATAATTATATTATATTAGATTAATTTAATATAAAGCTTACTTACTCTATCCTTAATACTCCTCTTTATAAGATTAACCTAGACCTTAGTTAACCTTTAGAAGATAGGGATATAACACTTTAAGTACCCTTAAGATAAGTACCTTAAGACGGAACTCTACCTTAAGTAAATAAGGGACGTATCGCCCTTCACTTAATAATAATAATATTAAAGTTACTAAGCCTAATCTATATTATAGAGATAGAGATAAGCTTAAGGATTAGCTTATATAAATATAATTATATTTTAAATTTAATAAAAAGGTAATTTAAAATAAATAGTAACTAATATTTATTATAACCTATATAAGAGGGCGAGCTTAGAAGTAGGCCGTACCTTTTATTAAATAATACCTAGAAGATCCTAATAACTTAAATAATAAAGAATTTAAATAGTAGATAGAAAGCTTTAAATACTTCTATATTAAGATTTATAGAGTATTTAGACCTTCTAATAAAAATAATATAGCGACTTATATTATTTAATATCTAAATTAAAGAAAGTTAGTAGTAGAATACTCCGCGTAATTTTAATAGTATTTTACTAGGACGGACTAGGATAATAACACGCTTATAATAATATATTAATAAGGATTAAAAGATAATATTAAAGATAAATTAATATATACCGGAGTATAGATTAATAACTTAGAAACTCTTATATTAATTATAATTAAAATTAATAATAAGCTCTATAAATAAGTAATAAAGAAATATTATAATAGCGGAATTATAAGATTAAGATAATTAGGATTCTTTATAAGAGGCTATTAAAATAAATTAAAAGCCCTAAGAAATCCTTATAAATTAATACTTATAAAGCTTAATTTTATATAAAAGAAAGGTAAGTTTAAGGGGAAGAAGTAATATTAAGGGGGTAAGAAAGTAATACTTTATTATAATTATAATAAACTAGGCTATATTACTAAAGACTATAAGTTAAAAAATATAATAAAACGACCTTAATTAAATATACTACGAAGAGTATTAATTAAGAAGAACGGACCTTTAAAAGATCCGCCTAAAGTAGAATATAACGACGAAGAGCTAAATGTAATTCTATATAATCTACTTATAATATTTAATACGCTAAAGGTAGATATTAGAGAACTCTAGTAGCGATATAAAGAATTAAGGAAAGAAGTTATTAAGAAAGAAAGAAATATCGCGTATATTAAAGCACGACTTAGAGAAATTTAAGATTAATTAAAGGAATTAGACTCTAATAATAATAATAAGGATTAGAAGGAAAAGCCTAATTAAAGATAAGGAATTAAAGGAGACTTAAACTAGGACTATTTAAGTGCCAGCGAATTATTAGAAGAAGAAGAAGAAGTACTACGCTTTAAATTAAGTAGCTTTAAACCTTATACCTCCGCGTTAAGGGATTAATAAAAAGATAACTTTAAGAAATAGTTAAAATCTTATTAAGAAAAGGTTTTAAATAAACTTTTAATTAAGGAATTTAAGAATAATTCCTTATACCTAAATTATAAGGTAATATATTATATAAATAAGTATTATAAATTTTACTACTTAATATAAATAGATTTAGGAAGGATAACGCGCTTACCTTCCTATTATAATTATACCTAGATAAACTATTATAAGCTAGAATACGAGTAGTATCTAACGATAAAATAATAAAATTAGAAGTTCCTAGGCTAAAGTTAAGCGTAATATAAATACCTTTAAACGTACCTTAAATATAATAAGGACACGGATAAATATTATTTAATTAAATAGTACGTATATTTATATAATAAATGCTAGAAGTATATATAATAAAAGAAGATTACCTAGTTTCTTTCTAACTCAGGAAAAGAGTAATCCCTTATATTATAAGGAAGTATAAAGAGATTAATATCCTAACCTCTAAAATATAATACTTATACTTAATAGAGTATTAAATATATATAAACGTACTAGTATAAATTAATAGAATAAGAATTATTATTATAATAGATTTTAAAGTAATAGGAAACTTTATCTCTTAAGTCTTAATATAGTTAGCGGGCTTATTAACTTAAAAGAAGAAAGTACCTTATAACTTATAAATAGTTAACGGGTTAGAACTATTAATAGGAAGTATAAATAAGGAAACTACCTTATTACCTTTTATAATTTAACGCTACTATAAGGAAATCTCCTTAAATATAGTTAGGATAGTTACTTATTATATTATTTTAAGAATACCTTAATTAAAGAAGTATAACCTAGTAATTAATTAGAAGATAAGAGTACTTAAATTTAAGCGAATTAATAATATTACTAATATCTACCCTATATATTAATAGCGGATAATAATAGATAAGAAAATAAACTAAAGATTAATTAAGATATATATTACTTTATTTTTAAATAAGGATAACCTTATAATAAAAGGATCTAACTTAATAGGTACTAGTAGAGGTTAATAAGGCTAAAAAAGTTAAAATTCTTAAAGTAATTAATAGTACTCCTAATATCTTATAAGAGTATAAAGTATAGAAACGCCTCTTTATAAAAGAGATAATAGTAAAAGCTTTACCTAAATATTAACCTTAAGACTATAAGATTAAATTTAAATTAGGGAAAGTATTAATATTTAAACCTATTTATATATTATTTAAAAAGGAATTTATAGTACTACGAGGATACCTTAATAAGAACCTAAAAAAGGGATTTATTTAAGAATCTAAATTATTAATAGGTTATTTAATCCTCTTTATAAAGAAGAAGGATAGATTACTATAGCTATACGTTAATTATTAAAAGTTAAATAATATTATAATTAAAAACCGCTACCTGTTATTAAATATTAGCGAGTTATAGGATTAACTCGCTAGGGTAAAGATCTTTATTAAGCTAGATCTCTAAGGGGTATATAACTTAATTTAAATAAAAGAAGGTAAAGAATAGAAAATAGTATTTAAGACTTAATATAGATATTATAAGTACCTAATTATACTATTTAGACTTACTAACGTACTAGTAATCTATTAAATACTTATTAATAATATTATAAGAATATATTTAAATTATATAATAATCGCGTACCTTAATAATATATTAACTTACTCCGGTAATAAGAAAGAATATATTAGTTATATATAAGACGTTTTTATATACCTATTATGTTAGCCTTCTCTTAAAACTAGAAAAATATGAATTTTATAAGGACTTAATAAAGTTCTTAGGATTTATAGTAACTATTAAAGGCGTTTATATAAGCCCTAATAAGATTAAGGTTATATAGGAATAGCCTATACTATATAATATTAAATTAATTTAAGGATTCTTAGGATTTATTAATTTTAATAGACGGTTTATTAAAGGGTACTCTAAGAAAGCCTTATTATTAATGGAAATTACTAAGAAAGACGTAGGATTTTAATAGGATACTAATTAATGGAAAGTATTTATAAAGTTAAAATAAGTATATATAGATCTACTAGTACTCTATACCTTTTATAATAGAGAATTAATATATATTAAAATAGATGCCTTAGATCTAATACTTAGAGCTTATTTATATTAATAGAAAGAAGGTAAATAGTATTTAATAATATACTACTTACGTAAGATATTAATAGTAGAATAGAATTATAATATTTATAATAAAGAGCTTCTAGCTATTATTTATACCTTATAATATTAGAGAGTATATATTAAGAATTATTTTAAACTTACTATCTTTATAGATTATAAGAACCTCGTTAACTTTACTATAATAAAGGAGTTAAATTAACAATAGGTTAGATAGGTTAAGTTACTTAAATAATATAAATTTAAAATTTAATATACCCTAGGAAAAGATAATAGACGAGTAGACGCTTTAAGTAGATGATTTAACTATATAGAAATTAAAGATATTATAGAATAATCTATCTTAAAATAAGAAAGTAATAGATTACTTATACCTACCTAGAGTCTAATAATAATTATACGTATTTCTATAAACGCATCCCTAATCCTTAGGGAAGGATACGTCGACGATCCCTTAATAAAACAGCTAAGAAGTTAATAACTAGACGAAGAATTATTAAAGTATAAAGGGAAGTTATACTTATTACTTAAGGCCGCTAAAGTAGTAATTAGAGATTACTATAATAATCCTTTATAAGGATATCTAGGAGTATTTAAAATAATGGAATTTATTTAACGTATATACGCTACGCTAAAACTGCGAGCGTTAGTTAAATAGTATATTAAAGAATATATCTATTACTAGTAAAATAAGTCTGTAAGATATATTAAGTATAAATAAATTTAGTTTATAGAAGTTCTAGATACGCTATAAAAAGATATTATAATAGACTTTATTATTAAGCTACTAAAGTTAATTAACCTAATAATAAATAATAAATATAATTTAATAATAGTTATTATAAATAGATTTATAAAATATATAATAATAATTTTATATAAAGAAACCTATAACGCTAGTTAACTTAGATTCCTATTATTAGATTAACTTATTAGAGATTATAATATACCTAAATTAATAATATTAGATAGAGATAAGCTCTTTACTTTAAATTATTAGAAGACGCTTATCGCGTTAATTAAAATTAAACTTTAAATATTAATAGCGTACCATCTAGAAATAGATAGATAAATAGAATGTATAAATTAAATAATAGAAGTATACCTAAGGTACTATATTAATAAGAAATAGAATAATTAAGTATTACTACTTCTAATAGTATAATTAATATATAATAATAAAAGGTTAGATATTATAAGGCTATTATTATTCTTTATAAACTATAAATAATATGCGAATCTCTTTCTAAACTTAAGGAATAGGCTAAATACTAAGAAAGCCTTAATAGTTATATCTAATATAAAGGCTTTATATAAAGATATATAAAAGTAAATTAGCGAGGTTAACTAATAAACGGTAATAATTATTAATAAAAAATAAAAAATAAATCCTTAATTAAAGAAGGGGGATAAAGTCTACCTCTTTATAAAAAATTTAAAAAGTAAGAGACGAAGTAAGAAACTAAATTATATTAAAGTTAGATTATTTTAAATTAAATAATTTAAGGGACTTATTAATTATAAGTTATAGCTTCTAGCTAATGCTAAGAAAAAATATTTAATATTCTATATCTCTTTATTAGAGCTAGTAGATCTTAATATACTATTATAAGATACCTTTTACTTCTAAATTAAAGAAGAAATTAAGTACGAGGTTAAAAGGATCCTAATATAGTAAGGTTAGAATTATTTAATTAAATAGAAAAGGTATAATAACTCTAAGAATACCTAGGAGTTAATTAAGAACCTTAAGAACTATTAAAACCTCCTATAATAATTTTATTAATATTAATTAAACTATTCTAATTAAAATCTAAAGGAATTTTAACTTACTTAAAAGATATATTAAAAAAGAAGTTATTAAAATTAGGAATAGTAGATTACTTATCCGCCTTAATCTCTTTAATATTCTAAAGTTCTTCTTTTATTATTTTACGCTCTTATCTTTCTAGCTACTTTAATTTTATAGCTAGGCGTATTATACGTACCTAGGCCTCTTTTTATTTAGAGAGCTTTCGCTTTCTTTCCTTTTATATACGGGCCTACTAGGTAGGGGAAAAAGGAGCTAGATTATAGCTATAACTCTTTTAGGCGCATTTAATATATTAATTTAATAAACCGCCTACCTTATATTTCTTAAAAGTACTAGTACGCTTATAGTTTTTATATACGCGTATTAGATCTACGGGGGATTTAAATAAATTAATAAGGTTATAATAATAAAAGATTAATAGAAGCTTTTTAGACTTCTTACGTAGTATAGTTAAAGTTATTATAAATAATAAAGCTTAAAAGGGGACCTAATATTATAAATATACCTGTAGACCTTATATTACTTAGAATAATAATACTTCTTATTATAGTTAAAGCTCTTAGTAACTAACTATTAGGATAATAATTAGTTAAATCTTAAATAGATTAAATTAACTATTTATATTATAATTAAATTAACTATACCTCTTAGTAGGATTTCTTATATTTATATAATAGTAATATTTCCCGCCTAGATAGGAGCTTTATACTTAACTTATATTATAAACTTAGTTATCTCCTAGATACTAAATATAATATAATTATACTAGACTAGTTTAGTACGAAGCCTACCTACTCTATCCTTAACACTCCTCTTTATAAGATTAACCTAGACCCTAGTTAACCTCTAGAAGACAGGGTCGTAACAGCTAGGTTATTAAATATATATATTAAACTACTTTAAACCTCTAGTTATTAATAATCTTTTATAATCCTTAGGTATAATAAGAGCTTTAGAAGCTTAGGCTTTTAAAGAGGGAATATATTAAAAGGAAGATCTTTATATTAATAAGGTAATTAAGGTAGCTAAATTAATTATATTAATACCTATTAATAAGGTAAGTATAAATATTAAAATTAAGGTATAACCTAGGTTATTAATATAAATCCTAGATATTATAATAAGAATATTAAGGCTATTTATCTTAAAAATATATTGAAAGGATTTTATTATAAAGTAGTTAATATTAAAATTATTATAAGAATTATTTTAATCTTAATCTTAATCTTAGTATTATTAATAGTTTAATAAATCTTTTTAAGTTAATAAGTAAGGTCTTCTAATAAGTTTTTAATAATAATACTTTTGTACTTTAACTTATTAAAGCTTAAAGTAATACTTTATATCTTAATAACCTAATTAATTAATTAATAATATATACCTCCCTTATTATAAGATTATTAATATTAATATATATAATTTTAATACTTTATATTATTATAAAGATATTATTTTATAAGGATTTTATCCTTTTTATTATATTTTTTCTTAATCTTATACTTCTTTTTATACTTCTCCTTTTACTTAATAATTACTATTTTATAATAGTTCTATCCTTTAATCTTCTTCTTCTTATTCTTCTTCGCCTTCTTAATAGGCGTATTAGATAAATTTAAATTAAATATTAATATTAAGGATATAAATACTAATCTATTACTATTTAAAGATAATATAAAGTATTAATACTTATTTATAATCTCTTCCTTATTATCCTTAAAGCCTCCTTCTAATCCTAATTTCTTAATTATATTAAAAGTAAGGGTAATAATAATAATAATACCTTTTCTCTTTTTATTAACCTATTATTTTATAATTACCTTAATATCCTCCTATTTATTAGAGTTATAATAATAACCTTTATTATTCTTTTAATTATTAAAATAAGATATAATTATATAAGCCTCTCTTAATACTATCTTATAACCCTTATTATTTACCTTTACCTTTACCTCCTTAATTATATTACCTATTAAGATGTTATAATTAAATTTAATAGAGGGTTTTATTCCTAGTAATATCTCCTTCCCCTTCTAAGATATAAATTAATTTATAGTATATAAATTAAGTAAGATTATAAGAGGTAAGGAAGGCTCCTAATATTACTTCTTAAGTATTATAATAATACTTACTAGTTTTACCTTTAATTAAGGAGGCTAATATAATTAACTATTAATAAATATCTTATTAAGGGCGTCTTTTATAGGCTTTTTACTAGCCCTTTTAATTATAATAGTAACCTCTACCTTAGATTTATAAAAGAGCTTCTTCTAAATAGTATACTAACTTTTAAGCTTTATTTATTCCTAATTAGGACATAAATAATGCATCTTAGATAGGTATATAGCGGTTAGTAGTATTTACAGCAAAAATCGTATGTGCGAGGTACGGGGGCTAACGAAAACTTAGAAAACGAGCAGATAAAGGCAACTAGGGGTATCCCTGCAATTGTTAGCCAACCGAGGGGCCAGAACGCCGAGATCTTCCCTTGAGAGAGAGGAGATCATCACACCAGGGATAGAGGAAGCGGATGGGAATGGTGCTCCCTGAGTACAAATGCCGACTTGTTAGAACCTGAGCTCTTTCCCAGTCGGCAAATTTGGGATTGATGCAACAGCCTCGGACGCAGATGAATGAGAATGGCTACTTTGATTGGGTATACAATGAACCCATGATGGCGAAAACATGCGTTGACAGACCTTCCGTCCAAGCCGTCTTTCGGTAATTGAGCGCTCCCTCCGCATACAAGTCCCCGGATATCTCGACCATGCTGTATCAGTCATCATAATAATCACAACATTCCACCTTAGGCCCTGATTCAACACGCTTTCTATTCATGACACCAGTAATTCCGTCATATGCCTTGATCGTATCGGACTACTCATCACCTGCCAGATCGTCTAAACGATCTTGAGCCTTGGTAATCGTATCCAGATCCTTTTTCAACTGGGAACGGCGCCTCTCTTGCTCAGGATTCGCTGCTAGAAGCTGTGCAAGACGCTCTTCCACTACACCGATGTCAGCTTCTTTCCTTACCTCTCGTAACTGTACAGAAGACCTACCACCAGCCTCGGTCAAACGGAACACCTTCCTCATTCCCGCCGTGATATCCTTGCGGCATTTCTCAAATAACTCGCAATGAACGTTGGCGCCGATAGTATCCACGAACCGGTAGTATGCGCATTCGTAGTAGGCTTTTACCGTCTATTGCTGATCAGTCACGTTGAGCGGATGGAACGAGGGTGACTTACACTTATCGCCTCAATCTCCTGATTGTAGTTTTCGGGGCTTAGCTGAGCATCAGCAACCTTGTCAAGCTTCTCCATACGAGCTTGTCCAGTGGATAGCTTGCCAGATTTCCTCTCTTGCTCGCATAGATAGGCCTCAGCGCGAAGGTCGCGGCTCTTCTTGCGGAGGATAGCGAGTGCTTCCGCCTCTGCTAGGTCCATAGCTTTGTTATTGCACGTCTTCGGTCGAGACTGCTCCCAATTCAAGATCCGATTGACCATCTGGCGCTGCTCGGAAAAAGCCACATTGAAGAAATCCTCGCAGATTTGCTGGATAGTCTGGTAGTACTGAGTTTGTGAATGTTTCCCGTAGACTTTCTGGAACTGCTCAAAAATAGTCTCCTGACACAGATGCCTTGTCCGATCCAGGAATTGACTGAGAGGGTCTTCCCAGTGCTCCATACTGGCAGCAATCATATTCTCGATCGCTTTGGGGTTGGTTTTGTGAATCCCGCCACTGTAGGCATCCAGACAGATGCTCCGTACTTCCGTGAGCTGGAAGCGTTTCGTGCCCTTCCGTGCTAGGACGGCGGGAGATGGTTCGCTTGCTCTCTTGAGGAACTTCGTTGGGGTGGATTGAGAAGCCGATGGAAGAGGTCTCTTATTAGAGCGATGGAATGCAGGACTGGACTTTGATGGTGTGGCATCGTGATCATCGGAGTCATCGGAGTCGATTGGAATCGGCGTAGTGTTTCTAGCTGCTGATGTAGGTGTTCTATTTAGGCTGCCCGAAGATTGCTGACTCTGTCCAAAAATGCGAGGAACAGAGAAGACAAGGACGGGACGAGTGTCGGCTAGATCCTGACAAAAGTTCTGCGTTATCTGATTCCATTCCTTCTGAAATGGAAAGTCAGTAGTTCCTCCGTTAATGGCCTTCTCAATGTGTCTCTCGAATGTCATCAATTCGCCCATCACGGTTGGTGCCAGATTGACATCAAGCGGCTCGGGTAGTTCGCTGAGCTGCGTCTTGATCACCTCGGCCTTATGTCGTACTTGTTCAGTAATGGCGGGAAGACTTAGACACACGTTAGTCATAGGATCTCTTCGGGTGGATCTGGGGAAACCTACCACGTTCGAATTTGCGCTGTCAACCGCTGGGAAAGCGCAGTCTGCAGTTGCAAGGTACCGAAGCGATCGTCGAATGCCTTTAGCTCAGCGGTCCATGGTACCTGATTGCTGAAGAAGGCCGCCTCTTCTTGCCTAGCCGTTGCGTGGTCAACGTCAGGATCTTGGTTGTTCTTGATCACATGGTAGCCGAATCCAAGCTGGAAGGCTTCACCACCTAAGATTTGAGCCCATTGATCAAGTGCATCATCCTTCGCCATCCTATCAGGTTTTGTCAAGCAGCCCACAGTCCTTGGTTCCGCCTTCATCTCTTGGATCAAACCAAAGGCGCTAGAATTAGCGACATCGTGGGTCATAGTAAGAGCCAGAAGATTAATACAGTCTGGAGCATTGATATACTCCTTGACCAAGTTCCGGACAAGGTCCACAAGGTAGGCTTCGTTTGGAACTTCAGAGACATTGATGACCCCTGGCAGATCAAAGAAAGACAAGTTTGGGAGGCCCGGGCCAGAGATATCCAGACGGATGATATTTGGCGAGAACTTGACCTGATGCGTGCGATCTGGCAGCGGGTTCCCGGGCTTGTACTTTTCGTAGGAGCTACCAGGATTGAGCGTTGCCAGTTGAGCGCGCTCCAGGGCGTCCACGACGTTGTCTTTTGAGGTAATATGGGCAAAGGGAAGATCCTCACCGTCTGACTCCGCCCATGGACCGAGAGGTCGGGCTCTTGTCGCCCGCTCTTTAAGGTTACCTTGATAGACGTACTTCTTGTTCAGCAAGACTTTGCAGCTCCATTGTCCTCCCGGATCGGTGTCCTCCGTAAGATTGATCTCCAGCGGGCACCGAGTGCAGGTACCAGCACTCCGCGGCACCTTGATCTCGCTCATTCCCTCTATCAGAGAGCTCTTTCCCGTGCTTTGATCGCCAACCACGACTATCTTTGGAAGTGGTAAATCCAAATCTT
>JAABUL010002388.1_pt1 | contig 31322 bp, 34 predicted proteins | sample 5559151 | NCBI WGS metagenome assembly JAABUL01 (sample SAMN10711876, study PRJNA513368) | rock metagenome | isolation source: Antarctica rocks | place: Antarctica: Victoria Land, Pudding Butte sud
TGGGTGGGTGGCGAGGAGGGTGGGGAGGGGGACGGTGAGGGGGGCGAGGGAGGGGGGGATGTGGATTTGGATTAGGGGGGGTTGGGACATTGGGGTGGTGGTGGTGGTATTGTGGGGTTTGGCGGGGCTGGAGCGATGAGGGGGGTTTTGGAGGCGGATGGTGTGGTTGCGGGTATGGATGCGAAAGGTAGATGGGGATGTATGTGGGCGAGACCGTTGGGGGTCTAGAGATGGTAGTTGATAATTGCGGAATGCTGGTTGTAAGAAAATGATGAAAGAAGAGATTGAAGTGTGAGATGCGAGTTGATGCCTTGACTTTGGGGATCCAGGCTGCAGGTTTTCGTGTCATGGTGGGCGACGAATCGAGGAGTCATCTTTCAGAAGCTTGGACCTCATGACTAGGGTAGATATTACTCTGGGAAACGTTTCAAAAGGATCTTGCTGTAGATTGACACTGTTCAACGACCTGATGTAACAGTAGGCTCACAATGTCCGGCGTATGTCCGGTCAAGAGCCGACGCTAGCCAAGACGATGCTTAGTCAGTAACACTTGGCGTTATCTTGGCATTTGATCTAGCAACTCAATGTTTTCCGCGGCTGCCGTTAGCATGGTCTGGTATCACATCTATGCTCTCCCATAATGATCTGGAGACTGTGTATACCTACACCCTAAGAGCACTGGAATCAGACGGAGTTTCCCAGCTACGACACACTAAGCCACCTCTGGCTCCCACTAGAAACTGTTTTACCAGTGAAGCTGAGGTTGTTGCACGACGGCAGCAACCAAGGCCATAGCACCGGAAAATATTTGAGCCAGACTTTGAGCCGATTGACCGTCTGCACGGCTATCCAGAAGGTTACTCTCATGAGCGTGAGAGCCCTATGAGACTACGACGTATGTCACGCAAAAGCTAGCGAATCAAGGAGGATGATGCTCCACTTTGACCGCTAATGACAACCAAGAACTATGGATCTCATCCTTCTTCCACGCAGGAATATAGGCAAAAGTTTAACTGAAAAGTGAACCTTGATGACCCTGGGCCTAGGTTTTCTCTGTCACTAAGTGCAAAGGAGCATGAAGACCTCGTCGGCAGTCCTCAAGGAGGACGTGGCGCAGGCGGTGGTAGACTGAAGCTCGTCTCATGTCTCAAACGGGTCTGAGGATCGAATCCTCGACCTTTGTGTAGCCGATGTGTTTTCCACGTCGTATCCTAGCTCAACTAGCCTGTGTGAGGTCGAAGACAAGAATTCAGCTTCCTGCTGTGGACAAGATCTATGGCGCAAACTGCCCGAAGTCCGATCCTTGCAGGTGACCATTGAGAATGGTTTTGTTACTTCGTTCTTCATGGCGCCACCATCATGGATAATATATTGCATAAGGTTAGGGAAGATTGAACAGATCTTACTTTGCGAGTACCGGCCATAATCGCTTCATTTAGAAGTATATTACACGAAATCTAAATCGCCGAGGAAAACACCCGAATAACAGGAATACGTGATTCTACCAGCTACGCGTCTCGAAAAACCCAGGAGTACGGCCGTGGCTTCGGCACAACTGCTATACTCGAGGTCAGCACCAAGAATGAAGAGACCGACAAATTCAAGCTCTACGTTGAGAAAGGGACTCCGAAGGCCCGGCCGCAGCCAACAAAGTGAAAATCGACGACCGTCAAACCATGTCGCATGTCTACCTTGTCTCACCAGAATGCCGTAACAATGTCCACAACCAAATGGTAGGAGGCGAAATCGAACAGTGAAGATGATTGGTGCTCCCGGCAGCGTATCATCAGCAAATTCTTCGTTGGGGAAAATTGTCAGCAGCGCATCCAATCGCAAAGAACTTGCCGCTGCCAGACTGGAGGAGTGGCTCGAAGACAGCGAGAGAGTGCATGTGCGCTTACGATGATTAGCTTCCATCACCAAGCCTATGCTCCTTGAGCCCTCTCTAGCATTGGCATCCTTAGAAGCCTTCGAATCAGGAATACATGCCCCACATCCCCCCACAAATCCTTTCGCAAGTTTCAATTTCCTTCTCAAGCTGTTCACGAGCACGACTTTCTCAGCATCGTAGGCCGTGGCAACAGCACCACACGACCAGGCTTCACATGAACCAGCTGACCCATATGCACCGCGACACTTTTCGGCTCCAGCACTACGCCCTTTACAAGACTGACACGCTCGGGCGACCCGAATCAGAAATGATGTGATACTTCGGATGCGTCTAAAGCGTACCGTGGGATTTCCGCGGACTGGCTGCAAATGTCATGTCTCTGCAGAGATCATATCACCCTACCTTGCAGCGAGCACAGCGCCGGCTTGAGAAGCCACGTTCCATTGCAACGCGGTCATCCAGGGTGAGGGAAGTACCGGAGTGACCGACCCTGTGAAGTGTGCCCGAGGTTTCGTGGGCCTTCACTAGTGATTTCCCTGAAGTGTTGACGTGAGAACCGATGCTGCCATGGGGTCGACAATGGACGTCACTGCCACAAGCTGCTGTCGTAAGCCACGTGGATGATGACATCGCAGGCGTCAATGAGCGTAGGAACAGCCCGGTTGTCATACTCAGCCTCACTGGCGCACAGAGGTACCGGGGTGGGTTCCTTGTGTCTACTTGTATAGCTTTCTTCAAGCTCAGATTGAAGATGGCGCCTGCTAACAGTACTTTCGCAATCGTTTCAACGCGTCGTCTTCTATTGCCTGTTGTGATTGGAAAGACGAGATGAGCAGGTCTTTCGGCCGAATCTGTTTTATCTTGGCCTCTGTGTACGGTATCCATCTCGAACAATTTGCGTCGCATGTAGTTGGCCCATGGTGTATGGAGTCATCGGGCGCTACTGATCTGGGGAAGGGCTCGCTTTGCTCCGGCCACCCTACTACCTGAGACGAATGGGTAGGATGCCCGGCAATTGCTATTGAGTAACAGATGAGGATGATTACTGAAAGGAGAAGGTACAGCAATAAGCTTAATGAAGGAGTCGCTTAAGCTTTTTCATTGGGGTCCCTCATCCTTTCATTAGAGTCCGAAAGACTCTACAGAGCAAAACATCGGCAGCCTTTGCCAGAGGCCGCGGAAACCTGAACATGCTGACACAATGCTGGACCGACTCCTTGTATACTATGGATCTTGGTACTGCTACGTCTCGATCAGCTACTCCCGGTCAGAATTCTTCGCTGTCAACAATATGTCAGCATCGTGGCAGGTCTCAAACGGCAGCTTCGTACCTGAGTGAGATGCGACGCTTTCTCAAGAATATAACTCAATCAAATCAACGAAAATCAGACAACTATGGTTGAGAAAGACTTGGGCTTGGTCCTACTCCGACCAGCTCGTAGAGCCAATAAACAATCTCGGCATTCTCTTCTCTCCGGCTATCCTTTCTTTCTTGTACAAGTAATGAATTGATTCGAAAGCGAAATCCCTTTGAGGGTGTGATAGAATCTGAAAGCCTACTAAAGACCGATACGTGATCTATCTGGTGGTTCCATTTCCGGCTCGGGCCTCCTCGGTCTACAATCGTACATATCAGGGAAGTGGGGAAGAAGCAGCGGCCATCATTGTGGGTACGGCGAGTTATGGTAATGGTGTGCACAACTCTCGATCAAGTCGCCTCGCATATCGCTACGCGTCTAGACTTCACTTTCTTCGGGATTTCTCCTTGTCCTTACATACCTCCTACGTAAGAAAGGAGTCTAGTCTTTATGTCATACTCGCTTGGTCACGATCGTGAAGTCTAGCTTTGAATTCTTGAGAGACCTTCTTTTCTGCAGGGGCATCCCATACATGCCGCGCCGCCACGGTGCGATGTTGTCATGACGATAAAGATCAGATACGTCCGAAATTCCGAGGGACGCCGAGTCCCCAGTTTCGATGCGGGCATCCATATTGGGGTCCCACCAACTTCGCAATGGCGTGGATCTTCAAACGCGGAGAATTCGGAATACTGTGTTGTTGCTCAAGCTGCCGTACACATGTACACCAACTCCTCTCAAGAGCACAAATGGCCCACGTGTACAGCATGCGCTTCGAATGGCGCGGATTGTTGCACATGCAACCAGATACGGCCCATTGAAGTACTTGAGGTTGACGCATACAACCTATACACAGCTTGCTGTTTTCTGGCGAAATTGAGTATACAATACAAAATGCCAGTCAATTCATTGGAATAGGAAGGTTGAACGACAACACGGTATCTCAATTCCTAAAGGCTAGTCGATTAGCTCCCATTGGGATATCATCGATGAATGGTATTTGATTTACAATAAGATCGACAAACATCGGAGCTGAGAATCCTGGAAAGATCTGGTGCTGAAGCGCCATTTGAGCACTTCAGGGCTCAGCCATCTTCCTGTCCGTCGTTTCTTGTGGAAGCAAGTGGTGACTTCGACGCCGCACCTGCTCACACACTCAGCGCTAGATTTCCACCGAGAGGGTGGACATGGTGTGTGGGGCTGCCTCATGAGGAACTCTAGTGTCGGTGGCGATACCACGGAACACTCCGATACACAAGAGGTGCATGACAGTAGGCCACTCTTCCCCAAATCCCGGTCATTTGCGATCTGGCTTGAGGGCAGCCTGACGCGTAAGAGGTGACATATCGAGTATAAAAGGACCTCTCTTTGGCCTTTCTTGTCTGCCTTTACCACCAGCATCTCCTTTACATCCACAATATCCACCAACCCACAGCTACGATCCATAACACCCATCTCACCTGTCCATCCCCAATACTATCATTACACCAAGATGTTGTACATTGCCCCCCTCCTAGCAGCCCTCATCTCGCCTCTGGCCATTGCCGCGCCAGCGCCTGGTAACACATGGGGTACTGGTGGCGGCCCGCCACCAGGCTACTACAGCGTCGAAGACTTTTGCAGTACGCCCACGACACTCTTCTGCTGCAACGGCGTCGCCGCTGGTGGCGTTGCAGGCGAGCCCACTTCTACCAACACCGGATGTACGTCACCTTGTTCCCTAGTCGCTACAGCCGTCTCCTCCTTCCCCCGCCAACCTCAGGTGGACAGACTGACACCAATGATGTAGGCGTCAGTCCTATGGCTGGTGGTCAAGACACGTATGAATATGGATACTGTCCATACAATTACCACCCGCTTTGCTGCGCAGCCTTAGTAAGTAGTCTCCAACAAACATCCATGGTGGATTATTGCATTGGCTGATGGTCGGACTTGATAGCTCGTCAATGGCGACGCCACGGGTTGTGGGCCTGCCACTCAAGTCGAGGAGCCCTCGTCTTGATGACTGGGAAATCAATGCCAGATCATCGCAGGAGGTTTGTGCAGTCAGGGAATTGTGGCATTGTTGGGAAGGTCGATTGACACACTCGTTCTCTATCAGCATCACACCCAGGATGCGTTGGCGGGAATTTGGTTTGGATTTATAGCTTTTCTTACAAACACTCTCGCTCTCTTCTGCATGTCGGACTTCAAGATCCCAGAGCTCTACTACACGGCTCCATCACCCATAGCGTAATTAGTACAGATAACAAACGCTCATTCCTCTATCAGCCTACATTGATAAACATTCTAGCCGCGCTGTTACCACATGTCGTCCAACCGGCGGGAAGAAGCGCATCCCGCTGTCGTCATCAAGAATGACCGCATAGCCCCGTTTTTGCGATGATCCACCGCAGTAGCTGCTGAATCTACTCACAATCGACTTTCTCCATTTGCTCTGAAAAAGAAATTAGATAGATCACAATGAAGCATCTCACAATCGACCCTTCCGCCTCCGAGGCCCCCACTCGAGACCTGCCCGCAGACAAACAGCTCCCAGACAACCTCCCCGACGCCAAGGAAACGAAGCTTCATCCCAGCAACGCCGGCGGTGAAAATGCAAGTCTCTTGTTTGTAGGAACGGCGACTACGATTCTGTACGCTTTGTCAGATGCTATCTGGATATCGTTTCGTGGTCGCTGATCCTAGAAAGGGAATGGGAGGGTATCCGCCTCATGACGGATCCTGTGAGTACATTTATCTTCGTACATGTCATGTATGATAGGAGGGATACCTGACAATATTATAGAACTTCCTGCACGCAGGCGACCACGTACATCTCGGACCTGGGGTAAACCATCCCCTATGCACGCATACCATCCGAAGACTAAACCAACGACAAAGGTAACCGGCACACGCCAAACGAACCCAGCAGTAGACCTCCATGATCTACCACGGATAGATCTAATCTGCCTATCCCACTACCACGCGTAAGTCCCACTCATATTCCTCCTCCAATTCATTCCCCAATCTTCAAATCCATCATCCCCCCTTCCCTTCCCTTCCTTCCTCAACCAATTCCCCCACCCCTCTCTCCCTCCCACCCAAACAGAAAGACAAGAAATATACAACTCACAAGCCCCCTTATCCCTCCCAGCGACCACTTCGATGCCAAAGTCGAATCCTCCCTCCGCCGCTCCCTCCCCATAATCACAACCCCACATGCAAAATCCCACCTCACCGCCCCCTCAAAATCCGCCGACGAAGCATTCACCTCAGTGCACGACCTCGACCACTTCGACGAAATGCTCGTAAGTCGACCTCAAAGCCTAAAAAACTCACAGAGCAGAGGCCTCCAAACACGAGCAGACCACATCTCCTCCCATCACTCCAAATCATCACTCAACGCTGACAGCCCGAACAAAAGGTCGATATCAAAACGCACAACCCAACGCAAAAAGTGCCCAGCCTAAAAGTAACTGGAATGCCAGGAAAACACGTCCCGCCAGGCCCAGGCAACGTAATGGGTGCACTAAATGACTACCTACAAGCCGTGCGCTCCTCCCATCCCATCCCACCCTCAAAACCAAAACCCCTTGCTGACCCACACATGGTTTGAAAGGTCCCCCCCACAAACGGCTGGATGCTAGAACTGGGCTCCCACACCCCCTCCCAAGACGATTTCAAATGCGGATACCGGTCCGTTCACCCTTTTCCCCCCAAATACACCTTCTCCCTTTTTCGTATCCCTAACACTCCACCCAGTATCTACATAAGCGGCGACACCCTCCTCGTCCCCGACCTATCCGAGATCCCAAAACGCTATCCAAACATCGACCTCCTCCTAATCCACCTAGGCGGCACCACAATCCCCAGCCCCAGCATGCCGCTTCTAATGGTGACAATGGATGCCGAGCAGGGGGTCAAGCTAGTACAGATGGTCAAGCCGGACGTGACGATACCCGTGCATTATGAGTACGTCTTTCCTTCCTTCTTTCCAACAGTCGAGTGGGACTTGGGGTTTGGCTTGGCACGCACTGCGTGGCTTTGTCTCCTCGAGGGACGCCCTTATCCGCTGCTTTTGGTTGCGCTGATGCTGTCTCGTTAGTGATTACGACGTTTTTCTTTCACCATTATCTGATTTCAAAAAGGCCATGGATGAGGCCGGGTTGAGTGAAAAAGTGGTATACCTCGATCGAAAGGATGCCTACCGTTTCAAGGTCAAGGAGTGAGGTTGAGATAGCTTCTGTTTTCTAGGAAGACACTTCTTGAGCAATAGCATACGAGTCTATAGTAGCCATCATCTCAACATCCGCAATTGTAAGCTCCGCAAGAAAAGCTCTACAAGAGCAAGAACCGTTCGAGCTCACAGCCAGCCTGTCTCATAGCCTCCTAAGCCATAGGGTTGATCCCTTAAGACTGTGTCCGTTCCAACGCCTTCGCTAATTCGGCCATCAAAAGGTCGGACGGGAGCCACTCGGTGCCAATTGCTGGTAATGAAGCTCGAAGTTGGTGACCTGAGCTCTTCATTAGAACCTTCACAGTATACACACTGACATCCACGACTCACCCTCATCTTCTCCCATGTTTGTGGGTTCCAAAACGAGTAGCTACCTTGCTCTTTCTCCGGCGATAATTGGACCGGTTCTCCCAAGCTCACGTCTTTCGTAAGCCACATGCGAAGTTCCTTATGATACCTCCAATTGCGATTAGTCCTGTCTGTTGCATCAGCAAAGGAGCCTCGGAACATCCAGATCTCGTGGAACCCACAGCTCAGTGGCAGCCAGCTCTTGCAGAATGTCTCGGGTTTGGGTGTAGAAGATGAAAAACAACGTTTCGTCATGGAAGCTTGGAACCTTATCTGTCACCCTATGGACGTTATCGACAACGTAGCATTCCGGTAGCTTGTAATCAGGTTGCATGGGTCGTGAACCTACGTCGGCAAAGGGACCTGCGAACGACGGATATAGAGGCCTTGGACATTCGATCAGCATTCAGTCAAAAGAATCAAATAGACCAACGCTGACTCTGGTGAATTGAGGTTCAGACCGAGCGAAGTCAAGTCTTGACCCCTGGCCAGACCGGAAATATCCGAATTGTCGCTTGCGGCCGTCGCCAGGAATCCCGCCAGACCGAATTCCTCCATTGCATTCATCTGGGACGGCGGCATTCGATCTGAGGTCATGGCTGATTCGAGCGCATCGCCGGTTCTAGTCACATAGTCCTGTTGCTGTGGCTGACTAGTCTGCCGCTGTGTTTGGAATTGCATTTCGCTAAAATTGTTGAGAAGGGAGTTCATTGTGTTTTCTTGTCGCTGATATCCGTGCGCTGCTGAGGTATTCTATGATGTCTATTAGCGTTGTGATCAAAAGATGAACAGTCCACATAAACCCACATTCCTATCTTGATCTTGTGGACCGATGATACCTTGGCGTATTGGTTCGATTGGAGGGCGCCCAATGGAAGAAGCTGCTTAAGTCTTGAGTAAGTCGTACAAGACCGATATCCCGATGCGCAAGTCTTACCTCCAAGACCAACTCCGTTCGGCGAGGTGAGCCTATCCACTACCGAAGAAGATCGAGTATTGTTTGCTTGACTACTTGAGGCACTTGGCAAGGTGTTACGGGCCTGTGCCTGGTCTGGCGGCAAGGAGAAAGCATTTGCGCCGGAAAAGCCTCCGAACCCTGAACTTTGCATCATATTACTTCTTCTATCGTCATTTCCGTCGGTCCCATTCCGGCCCAGAGGTGGAAAGTCGTCAACATTGGTGGTCTGCGGTTGTCGAGAAGCTGACAGTTGACCTAGAGGGCCTGTCCCACCGTAACGATGATCTTCCATAGCATTCGGTAGATGTGATGTTGCAGATAAGACGTCTTCGCTCGTTCGTTGCGATTGATCCTGCGGTTGCTGGGTTTGCTGATGTTGCTGAGGGGTTTGTGAGGCTATTGAATGTTGTTGTTGTGGACGCTGAACCGGTGTTTGTTGCACTGCTCGTTGGTTTGCCCATATGGCTTGGCTTTGGTTCTGATACTGTGGTTGGGAATTGCCTGATAAGGAAGGAAATTCACTATCGCGAGGACACCCACCCGTCAGTGTAGTTCATGCTGGTTTCCACGTAAGAGAACCCTCATCAGGAAACATGCGAGACCACACAAGGTGGCGGGCAGGCTTACGATAAATCTAGAGACGCGGCCGGGGGAGGCCCGCCAATCGTTTGCGCAAAGCTATTTGCCCCTGTACCAGTCTGTCTTGGTTGCGAAGATGGTAGTGGTGAGACTCCATTCGGCGCACCAAATCCCCAACTCGGACCACTGCCTAAATGACACGGTCCATTTTAGTGACACGAAGATGGCATTTTATCTAGCGTGGATGATTGTATACCTGATTTGGAGGCATTTTGCAGCCTTCCAGAGCCCAGCGGCGTATTACGGCTTTGGTGTGCTTGCTGAGTTTGGAATGGCCCATATCGCAGAATCTGCGGGGCAGGACGTAAATTCTCTGGAGGAAAACTGTCAGCATGCTGCGAACGAACTGCGTTCTCCCTCAAAGTTTCTCCAGCACATGTCGAATGGGTATCAACCGGTATGCAGCGAGGTGTGCCAGGGACCTGGGTGAGAACCTGAGTCTCAGTAGCTCTAGGTAATGACTTAGCAGAATTTAGTAGGCCAGGCGCAGCTACAGTGCTCGGCAGAGAAAGCTGAGATGGCATGGCTATCGATGCGACAAGTGAAGCAGAGCCTTTTGGGCTAGGTAAGACTTTACGGAGACCGTCAAGATCCCTCTGAATTATTTCTAAGGAGGCCAAGGGTATGCCATGTCCATCAATTCCATGACCGGGCGGCGGGCTAATCCGACCATCTTTGAAGAGACAATGATGATCGGTCTGAATAATTTGAGGCAGAGCCGTGGGTACGACATGCTCGTCGAACCCAAATCGGGGCAAAGGTTTACTCGGACCACCCGCATCACTCCACGATAATGGCGATCTTGGTCCAGTGTTGTGTCTGGTAACAGCCGCAGGGTTACTCGCAGATTGGAAGCCGAAACGTGGCAGCTGGCTGCGAGGATTGTCTAGGGTGTTCGGCACTAGGGGTGAAGTTGACATAGAGTCATGACTTGAGACTGGCGTATCGGAATGGGGCAGATAATGACGAGAACCTTGGAAAGCGTCCCGCACCACCGGTAGTACAGTCGCGCAGTCGTGGTCTGTTTCATCCGTAGGACTTATCGGCGGAGGGTGTGAATCATCAATCGATACAATCGAAGCGGCAGAACAGAAGCTGTGAGGTCGGCATGATAGCCTCAAAGCAAAGGCGCTGTTGTCCATTTTCATATCAGAAGAAGGGGTATGCTGCGGCGGCTGGGCTGTTCCGACTGTAGACTCGGATCCGTTGACCCTAACGTTACATGTCTTGACAGGGGCGTCTCTGACTTGTTGTAGATTTGATGTATCCGATATGTAGAGGTGATGCTCAAGGCGAGCGTGAAGAAGAGCGGCATGCCTCTTTTCCTCTCCTCCGTTGGCGTAGTGCTCATGGCCAGCCCGGAAGTGAGCCACAAGACTCTCCTCTGCTCCGCTATCTGATGTATTTGACCAGGTACCTTGGTGATTACGACGGACCAAAAGCTGAGCTGCAGAGATCTCTCGAGGATCATCGATAGCTGAGATTTCCTCCTCCCGTTCATGACGCGCCTTCATACGAGCTGCAGGACTCTCCTCTAGAAGCGAAGCTGAACCTCCAATTTGCTTTGCCGACTTTTCACCGTATCTAGTTCCATTCTCCTCTGTACCACCGGCATGGGTATTGAGAGCTGAATGAGGAAGTATGAATTCCCTCCTAAGGCCCGAGGTAGCTCGAGCTCCAAGCGTAGCAGATCGATGGCGCGTGACAGAAGTACTGAGCTCGAAAGGGTCTCTTTCGCCCGTGAACTGCTCGAACGAGATGCCCCTAGGTATTCTCTTCTTGGGAGAAGTACGGGCTATACCTGTGCTCGGTGTTCCGATTGGAACTCCAATTTCACACATGTGGGACAAGCTCCAGGTGCTGACCAGTCTCCCTATTGGCTAAATGATGCTGTGTCCGCCTTTCCGGTGATCTAAACAATACAGGACAGAAACATTCTTGCTTACCTTGTCGATTCATGGCTGCGAAGGTCCTCTAGACGTAGTCGCCCGGTCAATATGCTGTGCGTTCCTGCCAAAGTAGTTTCGATCGAAACACCAAGCACCCTGGTGATCTCTCGGCGGCTACTCTACGCGCTTATCTCGCCTACGTGCAGTACGCCCGACGCCCATCCTTTCCATGCTTACTTTAAAGTACTTTGATCTCTCAGCCTTACTTTGACACCATATTCGAGAGACTGCGACAGTGTGACGGACTTCCTTGTCCAGCTGCAATGTCAATTTGGATAGCGAGCCATGGTTCATGCCGCAATATAACGCAGCAACTGCCTCCTATCTTCCTTGCGCCATTGCTAGCAACAACCCCATTCTCGACCTCTACCGCGCACCAGGCACGCCATAAACCCTTCAAGAAGAGACGCGATGGCAACGTACATAGAGGAGAATCTGCCTTACGGAGGACAGGCTTGAGATTCCCCGTTTCCATGTCATCTCAACCGCTACCCAAGCCGGTGCTGGATCCCAAGCGAAGGTCCAAGTTGCAGACCGATCCAAATCATGGACTGTGGGGCTTCTTCAATAGTGAAAAAAAGCCGCTGACTCCACCTCGAGAAGATAGCGCTTATGGTGAAATACGCTTTGTCCCCTTATAGGCAGTTGAATGCTAACATCGTTCGAGGACGTGCGTGGACAGTGGAGGAGCTGCGGCAAAAATCGTGGGAAGACCTCCATTCACTCTGGTATATATGTTGCAAGGATCGAAATCGCATGGCAACGGAGAGCCATGAGCGTCGACGGCTAAAGCTACGTGCGGGAAGTACAGAACCGAAAGGACGAGAATTGACGGTGTGTATCCCCACACTTCATTTCCTTCGAGGCACTTGGTGAATCTCAAGAGCAGGCTTCGTGACTGACGGGTGGGTGGCAGATTCGACGGACGCAACAACGCATTAAATATACCCTTACCGAACGGTGGTATACATGGGAAGACGCATGGAAAGCTGCAGAGAAGGATCCCGAGGTCAATCTCAACGCGGAACCCGATACTTCGGCATATAACCCAAGGAATTATGAGGTCAGTAGATGTCCCATGCGTACACATTCACCTGAGCTTACTGTCGCTAGGAGGTAGAGGAGTTAGATGAAGTACCTCGAGCAGCATCCGCAGCGGGCTAAACCGATAGGACATGATAGGGGAGGAACCCAACCACCTCGATAGACGTCCATCAGGCGTCACAGCAGTTGGCCTTTGCATTGCCATAGGTTGGTGATTGAGGATGATACTTGAGTGTGTGCTATAGGGAGGGGGGAAGACATCTACATTAACGAGGATACCCAATGCTGAGTTCCGGGTCATGAATTGCTGTGTTTCAAATAAGTGTTGGTCATGCTGTAGTGCTCGGCAACGTTACTCTGTAAAGTAGGTAGAGACGCTTTTCCCATTGGTGACCACGGCAATGGGGGCTTGGCGCTGTCATTAATCGCTGGGAGAGCAGCGATCCACTTGCTGAACCCCCCCCCGTAAAACAATATCCATTGTTCTCGGGTCCCAGTATAACTATCACTATATCTACCAACATCCGCTACCAGTCATGGACGAGATTGCCCCAGAGTACGACGTCGTTGTACTTGGAACAGGTGTGTAAACGCCGTCGCCCTACGACGGCGATACCATGAAGCTGACAGCTGTTCGTTAGGCTTGACAGAATGTGTGTTATCAGGGTATGTTCGCGTAGCCTTGACAGAAACCCTACCCAACTGATCTTGATTCCAGGGTTATGAGTGTCAAGGGCAAGAAAGTACTACACATTGATCGGAATGATCACTACGGGGGGTTGGTCGAGCCTTTCTCTCCTCTCGAAGGCTCCGTTGACTAGAATCAGCGAGTCTGCCTCGGTGAATATTGAATCTGTACGTACGGCTACGCGAAAGCACTTAGGCAAAATGGCTAAAGGGCAACAGCTGTTCAAAAAGCATGGCAACTATAACAAGGGAGAAGAGCCATGGAAGAAATACGGACGTGTGAACGATTGGAACATCGACTTGGTCCCTAAACTTTTGATGTCAAATGGAGAATTGACGAACATTCTGGTCTCGACGGATGTCACCCGCTACCTCGAGTTCAAGCAGATCGCAGGTAGCTATGTACAACAAGGGAGCGGCGCACGAGCAACGGTAGCAAAAGTTCCCTCGGATGCTGGAGAAGCATTACGATCACCGTTGATGGGTCTTTTCGAGAAGAGGCGCGCAAAGAGGTTCTTGGAGTGGGTGGGCGCCTTCAAGGAGGATGATCCTGCAAGTTATGGAGGTGGGATATAGCGATTACCGAGGAGGGCATGGAAACTTCTCTGACTTGCTTTGCAGGACTCGATCTCAACAGGTGCACTATGAAGGAGGTCTACGACAAATACGGACTCGAAGCGACGACGCGTGACTTCATCGGCCATTCAATGGCTCTATACCAGACGGACGAATACATTAATCAGAAAGGTGCCGCAAAAGAGACGGTTCAGAGGATAAGGCTATATGTCAACTCGATGGCACGGTACGGCAAATCACCTTACATATACCCCCTTTACGGCCTAGGAGAGCTGCCACAAGGCTTTGCTCGTCTTTCAGCAATCTACGGCGGTACCTATATGCTTAATACCAATATTGACGAGATTGAGATGGAGGGAGGGAAAGTGTCCGGCATAAAAGCGACAATGCGCGAACGTAGCGAAGACGGCGACGGCATGAAGTTCTCGACCAAGACAAAGAAAATCCTGGGCGATCCCTCCTATTTTCCTGGCAAGGTGCAGGTGGTAGGGCACTTGCTAAAGGCTATTTGCATTCTCACACATCCGGTGGCAAACACCGATAACAGCGACTCCGCACAACTGATTATCCCACAATCGCAGGTTGGCAGGAAAAATGGTAGGCTTTTCGTCGAGCGTCATTGCCAATGTACACCACTGACCAGTGTAGACATCTATATCGCCATCGTCTCTTCGTCACACAACGTCTGCCCGAAAGGCTACTACATCGCGATTGTCTCTACCATTGCAGAAGGGTCAAGTAACCACCACCTTGAGCTGCAACCTGGTTTTGACAGGCTGGGTAAAATCGAGGAAAGATTCATGGGCCCCGCAATACCCCTTTACGAGCCATTAGAAAGCGGACGAAATGATAACATTTTCATCTCGAAAAGCTACGATGCCACTAGCCACTTCGAGACAACTACAGGTATACCTTTCTGCCATAACAAAGCTTTCTAATATTGACTTGACGTACAGATGACGTGAGAGACATCTATCGACGAGCCGAGCAAGAAGAACTTGTGGTCGAGGGGCTGAGGGAAGGGGATAATTTAGTTGCGCAAGAGTGAGGGATGCTGTTACGAACTCACGAGTCCGCACATGCAATATCTTTAGAGTCGCCGCTTTTCAGGACAGTCAAGATCCTTATGACGAATTCGAAGGAGCAACGGATTCCTGTCAGGCTTTCTCAAAGCTTGCCTTGGATCCCCTCGAGCAATGAAGAGCCTTCTCCAGACTTAGTTCGCAAAATGTACCTGGTCAAGTACTGATTCCCTCCGTACAGCATCTCAAATTAAAACATCACCGTCCCCGCCTCTCAAATTCACCACTTTCATCCTCTCCTCGCTTGAATCGTTTTGTTTCCAAGATATAACTCCTACCCAGTCCATCTCTAAGAAGTTCTCAACTTAACCTCATACCCTTCAAGAGCCAAAACAAGGGCCCCTTCCAATACCGTAACCTCCTCATCACCCACTCCAAAACCACCCTCAACCCCAACGCCCCTCCTTCCCCGACTAACTAGCCAATCCCAAAACCCCCTCCTCCAATCCCAAACCCCATTCCCAGCTACCCCATCCCACTCCCATCCCACTCCCAAGCCCTCCTCAAGCCCTTCCTCCCAAACCCTACACACGCGCATTGCCAGCGACCAAAGTCCACATTTCATACGTGGGCCTGAGCTCTATACTCAAACGTGAAGAGTCCATGCCTACCGTAGGAGATGCTTAGCTCATGCCATGGAGATAAGAGATATCAAGTCTCGGGAGTGTTGAGCTATGTAAACGACCTTGGAAGAGTAAGGTGATGGAGTGCGAAGGCATGGCCATAGGATGGGGTTGTGGTGGTTGGCGCTGATGTAAATATTGAGCTGTCACGCTGGCGAGATAACCAAAATCGGCGTTGGACCGCAGGAGGAGTGTTATCATATCCATGGCCTACCATAGCGAATCTCATGGGGAGCTATACCGCACAAGCTCCTGCATGAAGTGCCCATATGTGATTGGGTGAATCAGAAGTCTTTGTTTTCTTACTATGGTACAACATCGCTATGCAAAATATACCAAAGCTCAGCTCAACCGGCCGAAAAGTCCTGATCATGGGGTATCTTCGATACGTCGCTGTACATGAGAAGGGAATTGCTCCACCATAAGTACACATGATCAACGCTCTTATTCATCAGTATTATTCTCCTTCTCCGTCTCAGCTGCTGGGACGGCGAGTCCAGAAGCGGATTCGGCACTTTCAGCGACCGGAGATGCGTGCTTCTCTGCCGCTTCATCCTGTGGAGCTTCATCATTTGTTTCGTCCTCGGCTGTCCTTGTCTCGCTCAAATTGGAGGCTGACTGCTCAACTGGCTTCTCCTCCGAAGACGCCGGCTCTTCTTCCGCCTTCTCTGGCATCTTCGAGATATGAGCAAGAGGCTCCTCTTTTGTCATAGAAGTAGAAGAGGTATCTGTAGCCCCACCAGCTTCCTTCTTAACCGGAGACTCAGCCTTGACGTCTTCCTCATCCCCTTCAGCAATAGCAGCAACCGATGAGCTAAATGAAGGCGTGGACTTATGCCTCCTCGTAGTAGCACCAGTAGACATGGTAGTCGTAGTATCATCGTCAGGCCGCGCAGTCTCCTCGCCCCCTTGTTTCTTCATCACTGATTTTCCCTCTCGCGTCTCCTCCTCCTGGGCGGCCAGACCCTCAGCTTCAGGCGGGATAGTGTAGTTCTCCTCAGGAATCAAGGTGTAGACGTCGCACACGGTTTTGAAGAGCATATACAGTCCCTCATTGTTCTCGACTTGCCAAAAGACCGGACGGTGCTGGAACCATGCGTGGGCGAAGATACGATAGACTCTCCTCATAATGTTTGTCAGCTGTCTCACACCCGCCTGGCTGCCTCCGCTAGCTTCGTTACCCAACGTCAAGCGGCTGGGAAAGTGTTTCTGGGACGCGAGTGTGGTGGCTGCCCAGTCGAGCGTATGACAGGAGTAGTCGATCGCGCAGCACGATTTTGGTGGCTCGTGAACGGCGCAGAGGTATTGCCATTCTGACGCACGCATCTCGGGACATGTTTGGGCTGAGCAAGGCGGGTTATCGGTAAAGAAATGGACGATCAGCTGGTCAGCTTTGATGACAAGGAGGCGGCATAGCTCGTATAGCCAGAGGGAACGGTCGGCGCCATTGGGTGGGTTTGCTATAGCGAGGGCTGTTTCATGAGTGAGTTGGTTCGTGGTATGTTCGGAATCGCGCGATCTCGTATGAAAGTAGAAGAGGGATTTCAGATGCTCTTGGAGTTGAAATGCAGAGTCAACCTAAGTAACACTGAGCCGAGACGATCATCGATAAGTCTATTGCGACATATCGATGGATTTTAAGCTTACCTCTGTCAACGGTTTAAGAGGCGGACCAGATGCCATATCGGCAGACTTCGTGCCAGGGCGAATTCTTCTCTCGGCTCCTTGCTCAAGCTTTGTGATGTCGTCCGCGTCGGTGGCAGATGTTGCTTGGGTAGCATTCATGCCAGGTGAGATCGGTGTCATCTGAACTTCGGTGAAAGGAGGAGGACTTGGAAGACGGGGTGAGCTGGAGGGAGACGCTGGACTCATGTTTACTAGAGGGAGGATGTCGCCCCAGTCCGCGCGACCTTGATAACGCTTACTGGTATGGCGTTTGAGAGGAGACTGCGACTAACAGACGTGGTGAGGATGAAGAGTATCGGGGTAAGATGTAAGACGCAATGCAGCGACGGAACCTGTTCCCTTCTTGCTGGACATCTCCAAGTGGATTTTAGTCTGGGATCTCCAGGTATATTCTGGGCTCGGCCCGATCCGTTCACCCGGGCGCTTAGATCTGTACCCCGCGGCTCGCCATCTTCGACTGTTTAGCTTTGTAAAGAACAGTCAACGATCTGTGTTAGATGGCTTCGGAAGAACAATTCCGCAGCCATGGACATTGATGATGATGAGCCACCAAGCCTGGTGGAGATCAAGGCCAGTCACACAGAAAATGCGCCTGATCCTACCACCGTCCAGCTGCAGGACATGAGTCTTACCAAAGTACCTTTGACTATCGTCACAGGTATCTTTCCCTCCAAAACTTTCCATCTCCCGAGTATATGTCCTGACCCGCATTACAGGCTACCTGGGAGCCGGCAAGACAACACTAGTAAACTACATCCTAAGGGAGCAGCACGGCAAGCGAATAGCAGTAATCCTAAACGGCTTGTACACCCCCCACCCTCCTCCCCTAAGCCCCTCACTCCCCCTCTCTCTAACCCTTCCCAATCATAGAATTTGGAGACTCAGCCGACATCGAAAAAGCCCTCACAGTCTCCGACTCCGGGATCTCCACGCAAGAATGGCTCGAGCTCGGCAACGGCTGCATCTGTTGCTCCATCAAAGACAGCGGCGTCAACGCCATCGAATCGCTCATGGATCGACGTGGTAGCTTCGATTATATTATGCTCGAGACGTCTGGGCTTGCGGACCCGGGGAACTTGGCGCCGTTGTTCTGGGTAGATGAAGGATTGGGGAGTTCGATTTATCTCGACGGAATTGTGACACTGGTGGATGCGAAGAACATCTTACTATCCCTCGACGAGAAGCCCATACCCACTGCGGATGAGAAAGAGGGAAGACACGAGGGAGTCCACGAAACGATCGCACATCTACAAATCAGCCACGCGGACGTCATCATAACCAACAAATGCGACAGCATATCACCTCAGCAACTAGCAGCCGTGGAAGACCGAATCCAATCCATCAACGGACTAGCCAAAATACACAAAACGCAATACAGCCAAGTACCCAACCTCGAAACCTTCCTACTAGACCTCCACGCCTACGACAACATCGACGCCTTAAACACAACCACCCAACCCCACAGCCATCTAGACCCCGTAAGCTCCCCTTCCCCTCAATCTTCCCTCCCATCTACCGATGAACCACTCACACCCCTCCCAGACAATCTCAACCCTAACCCTCCCCCTCCCCCCCCTCACACCCACCCACCTAAACGCCCTAGAAACCTGGCTCCGCTCCCTCCTCTGGGATGCCACCCTCCCCCTTCCCTCGCCCCCACCATCACAGTCATCCACCCTCCCCCTCCCCCCCAACACAACAACCAACCCCACTCTTCAAATCCACCGCCTAAAAGCCCTCCTCACAACAACAACCAACACCCAAAAAATGATCCAAGGCGTCCGTGACGTCTTCGAGATCGTAGATCTCCCCAACAACAACCACGCCGCCCAGGATGGGGATAGAGAAAGCAAAAAGCAGCAAGAGGGAAAAATGGTGCTGATAGGAAGGGGGCTAGATAAGGAGAGGTTCGAGAGGAGTTTAAGATTGTGTTTGGAAAATGCGGGTGGATTATAAAAGATGGAGCTTTTCGTCCTACCTGCTCCTTAACATTTCTAGCATGAATCAATTGCGGTTAACAAGTACAATACTCTTTACGATCTTGGTCTGGTGGCAGGCTTTGGAGTCCACACTCCATGCAGACATATTGGTGGAACCCCTGTGCTGACAATACGTTACCGAAGTACCAAGCTACTAACCATGATCACATGTGATGAGCGACAAAGTCATGGTGCAATTCCAACCATTAATATTTAGCGTCCCAAATAACCGGAAGCAAGTAATCTATGTGACCGGCCACAGCACAACAGCTTCGCCCAGGCTCATCTATGTACAGCAAAACAACTCATCTCATCTGTGGTGATAGCTCTCGATCCATCTGTAGAATCGAATGCGGTCGAGCACCAGTCTATCTGCAATCAATCCACCAAACCTCAATTCCCAAGCGCCTTGTGGAAGGAGTCCGCCATTATATGTAAAGTTATTGGTCATGAACATCGTAGCTTTGGTTGTGTGTTCCGGCGTCAATTAGTCAAGCAATGGATCAAGCTGCACCAGCAGTAGCAACAGGTTCCGCAATCTTGGTGACCTGGTTGCCAGCACGAATGATCTTCTGTCCTTGGCCGTCCTTATCGAATTGAACGTCTTTGTTCTCCCTCTGTGCACGCTTCCAGATCTCCACCTCACAGCCACCCCGGATGACACCAACCCTCATGGTAGAGAGTAGGTTGTGGGCAGCGTTGGAGTGCATGTATACACCTCCGTTGAACATGGCGGTCGCGTCTTTGCCGATGGCAGATTGAATCATTGCTTTGCCTCCGGGATGTTCTTTGATGAAGTTGGTTACATCGTGAACGACACCAGCAACAGCGATAAGACCCCGGCCGTTCTTGGCTTGGTCTTGGAACTCGTCCCATTCCATGACGTGGAGAGATTCGAGTGGAACTCCCCAGTCGAGTTTCGCACGTTTCTGATCGAGCTTCTTTTGTTGCTGTTGGACTCGTCCTTTCTCAATTTCATTTGACTTGAATTGCTTCAAGTCGTATGCAAGGCCAAGCTGCTTCCAAATCCAAATCGACCACTTTGTGGGATCGTACTGATGCCATTCAATTGCATTGCGGTAATCTGAAGGAAATTCGTGATGAAAGTTATGATATCCCTACATAATTGATCAGCATTCACTCAATTAAACGCAAGGGGGTCAGAACTCACTTCTCCCAATGTGACTAGAGCAGTGATGACATGGTCACGGGGGGAGTTCCTGTCGTCGAATGGCTGATCGCCCAACCAATGAGCAAGGGAGTTGACGCAAAATGTAGCTTGTTGCACAAAGAAGATGCGCAGGATGCCGGCGTAGATAAATCCTCCAAAATAATCTCCCCATCCAAGACCTGCAACGAGGGTTGGGAATATCACACCCATAAAAGTAAGCACTTTAAGGTAATGTCGATGTTGCCAGACGACAACGGGGTCTTCATTGAGATCCGAAATATCAGTCCTCCCAATTCGTTTTGGGTTTTGCTTCATTATCATCCAGCCGAGGTGGGAGTAGAGGAGTCCCTTGCGGACGCTATATGGGTCCTTGTCTGTGTCGGTATAACGATGATGAGCACGGTGGTCACGAGCCCCTGTTTATATCAGTCAGAATCCCAATCGTGTATCATGAAGCAACATACACCAGCGCACAGATCCCTCAACCGCTCCTCCGCCAACAGCGGCCAGGAATATTCTCAACGGCAAGGAGGCTGAGTAGGAGGTGTGGGCCCAAAGCCTATGGTATCCTGCCGTTATGCCAAGACCCTGATATGTCGTCAGCATTGCTTGGATCAAGGCAACAATGGATGAGACATACTGTAGCGTAGTAGTAGATCACAGCGAACAGTGCTGTCTGCCAGTACAAGGGAGTCCACAGAGCGACAACGAGACCGATGATCGGGACCCCGATGATGAGAAAGATATTCAACCAGTGGACATGCTTGTACCAGTTTGCTGAAGTCATCTTGGTGTCTGCTATGTGAGGCTTCTTCGGGTCATACGACCTGGAGCGATTGGGCTCAGACTTCTTTGCCGCTGGAGATTGTTGTGACGACAGATACTCTGGCACCACGGCCAGATGGCCTGCGGCCGGCTGACTGGAAGGCATGATCGTGTGCTGCTCAGAATGTGGTGAGATTGACGTGAACTGGTGGGAAAGAAGAGTCCGTTGCCAAAGACCAAGCTATCGGTGATAGATTGGTGTTGTGCAAGAAGTGTGAGTATGATGAGAGAGGATGAGGGATGTGTACGAGAGGTAATATTTGCAGAAGCCTGGGCAAAGGTCGGTAGGTTTTAAGAAGTGGAAGGGGGTAATGGCGGAGTGTAACGGTGGAGGCCAAGACCAGGGAACGCGAAGGATGCTGGTCAATCGTCGCGGTTACTTAGCGCAACATAGTGTCGATGATGGGGACGAGAGCGTTGGAGCGTTGGAGGCTCATCATCGAGGTCCTGGACCAATGGGGTCTCCATTCTGGCGTCAATTATCCCCAGAATGCAGCCGACCGAAGCTGCGTTGGGGATCTCAACAAAAATATTACCCGGGTAGGGCTGAAGGGTCCAGGAACCGAACCTTGCATATTGTAGAACTACTTTACGTCACATTCGCGTGGCTTCAGGCTGTTTCGCGATTCTTTCATGCACAAACACCATTATATTATGTTATAAGCCGAGTACTTGCATGATGCATGTTGTGTGACACAACTGCGTTGTCGTTCATTCGCTACAAGATCTCCCATTCAATTGTGACCATTGACCACAGGCGCAAATAGACTTTTCAGCCACAGGAGACGATGATCTAAGATAGCCGCCCGTCCCAACGAAAGTGAAAGCCTCCGCGCATTCCCGCAACAGTCTTGCGCTAGTGTTCAACGTCTGTCTCGGCTGTCTGGATGACGATGGGCCCATGTGGTTAATTGGACTAGGATCGCATACCAATCCGCCCTGTACATGCTGTCGAAGACTTTGGCTTGGACACTGGGTAGATGTTGAGTGGAGTAATCCTTTATCAGGCTCCGGCTCCCTAGCTCCGGCTCCGTTTCCTCATGTTCCAAACTTGTCTCCTGGTCAGCAGTCTCTACGTACCTACTCGCTTTCATCGCCTTTTTAACAACACGGTTCGTAGAATACAATGTTGACTCCTCCCCAAGCGTCGAGTGACAGTGATGTTTTATCAATAATGGCACATAAGGTCGTCATTTATGCCTGTCAGGTCGACACAATATGTCAATTTCGGTGAACCGTTGGGATGCATGCCAATGCATTGGGATTTTTCTGTAGCTGTATCTAGTAGGCTATTTGATTGGACTCTATGGATAAATTAATCGAGTCAACCAAACAAAACCTGCAGCCTTCTCGCCTATGCATGGCCATCAGCTTCTGGTCCTGGGAGTGCATGTTCCACTTACCGTCAAAAACTGTTGTTACTGCAAGTTTAATATCTCCAATGGATGATGACGCTAATTAAGAAAAATCTCTCCGCCATGCCAACGAGCAGTATGCTCATCTTCGAAGTCCGGAAAGGTTCAAGGGAACCGTATACAAAAGGTGACATAAGCTCTCTCCTTCGCCAGACACATCCGGCGATGCCGGCTCTTCAGGCTTTGCGATCGATGTTTTCTCTATGATTCCGATCCAGGTGAGATAGTTGTTCAACCAATAGATCATCGCGATTGCGAAGTCTCCTTCCGCTTCTGGTCCAGTAACGCGGCTCATGCGGTCAGCTTCTTCTGCAAGCGGATGATCATCCATCTGGCGTATGCGCTCAGCGAGCTCCTTATCTTCGGCTCCAGTATTGTAAACTCTGGTTCAGGCATCACCTGATTCAGGGTGCTCAAAGCCAACTTTGGCGCCATGGAGAGCGTGGAATTGACATGGCGACATGACAGTCAGCTGCTACTTGCTGACAAACTTAGGCATCGCCAATCTCCAGAAACGGTTCGGACCGTAGACTGGGGGCATGACTGCCCTCAAGGACGTCATACAGTTCAAGATACTTCTTCATCCGCAAGATGTCCCTGTCAAACTCGAGTTGTCCACAAAGTAATGTCAGGAAGCGACTGTAGAAGTCACGAGGAGGCGGTGATCCTTGGAAGAAGGCGTTCTCCATTAAATTACAGAGCCGTCCAAGAAGAAAGGTTTCCTTTTCAAGCGCGCCCACTTGTGTGAGAATTGTAAGCGTTCCTTAGATGTCCTCATACCGTCTCTACTATTTTCCCGCATTGATATAGACAGGAACACCGCTCTTCCTAACAATGGCGACTTCAGCAGCCCATTTCAGAGACCCATCCATGCCCTGTCCTCTATCATGGACACCCGATGAACATTCCCAGCCAACTCCATTGTTGGCTGGTAACGCAGTGCCATCGATTCTATCGATCCTCACATTTGCTTCTTCACCAAGAGGATCTAGCCGTGAAAAGTCAAACTTCTCGTCATTCCCCGTAATGTACGCTTCAAAAGCAATCCTCATCAATCTCGGCGTCGACGATCCTTTCTGCTCCAGCAGACGTTCTAGAGCCTGCGTAAGCAGTCTTATTCTGCCATTAGTATGCGAAACGTAAAGCGTCTCGGCCGAAGCTGGCAGGATGTTTGCAAGGTTAATTATGTTGTTGCCGTCTCCAATGTCAACTTCGGTATTCTCCAATCCCGAGCTATAGACGTCTACCACGCCAAAGAATACATACATTCCCACCTTTATGTTCTTGAGACATTCGAAGCTGGATAGCGAAAACATAGGGGAGTGATCATCAAGGAAATCCCCAGTCCAGTAGCTTGGTCCAGGCAGATAATCCAGCCAAAGGTTCTCTAAGCTGGCTTCAGTCCATGCTAGTGCTCTCCGCAGTCCTGGCGTGCTATAGTCACAAGAACTGACATAGCTCCATCCTAATTCATAAACGAACGTTCGGAGGTTTTGCATAGCTCGAAGTAGATTTCTCAGATCCCTGGCATTAAATTTGCACTCTCTGACTTCAAGATGGGTAAGCGAGCTGCTAGCTGTTTTGAGTTGGGTAAGACCTTCATTGATCATCCGATTACCGCTGCCGATTCTCAGGCAATAGTACTCCTGGAGAGAGGGAAGTTTCAGGAAGCTAGATATGAGATCTGGTGGTTCACCGTACTTGTCGGCGCTACAATTGTTAACAATTACTCTCAACGAAGAGAACGCCGGCTCGAGATCGAACGGCTTTTCTCTGCTGAGTATCCTATCCATGATTATCTTAAAAATAGATACTTCAGGATTCTCAGGGACGAAGAGATCCATGCGCTCGAGGTTTGGTAAAGATGGAAGTAGTAAGCAGAGATAAGCATCCTCGTCACCGCCAGTTTTGAGGTCGTCAATCCAAACCTCCTCTTCTTCCGAGCACTGACTGATTTTACGGACCACTGCTCGAACTGCATCATCAACGCTATCGGAATCTTCGGCTTTTGAAGGGTCGCTACTAGTGCCCCAGCATTCACCGAGGGTGAAGCTGCGAACGTGGGAAGCTAGTCCCGGATGGTTGAGGACATGGATGGAGAAAGATCTGAGATATGGAAAACGCGTCTCGTGTCGGTGGTAAATCAACTTCACGTCAGAGTAAAGATACGGAACGGTCAGCTTGTAGAGGGAGCGGCAGGCCAGCGCAAGGTCGAGGAGCCAACCGCTCTTTTCGATGTTGCTGATAATCTGATTGATGATTTCGGGCGGTAGGGCACCCAGAGATGCCGGCATGATTGACAAGCTCATTTCCTGGATGAAGTCGCTAAGGTTGCGGATATCTTCGGTGCGGGCGTCTTGAATACTGACCCGGATTTAGTATATCGTATCTCCGCTTGGGTAGGCTCGAGTACTCATACCAACCACGCGGTTGCAACCCACGTCCGAGGGTCGGTTGAATGAAGTACCTGAGTCCTCGCCGATATGATGGTAGGGCCGAGGGTCGCAAGGTCGGTATCACTCGCAGAATTCCGGGGAGAGTCCATTGTCACTTTTGACACCGACGGGCCGAGGGGCAGCGGGAGTAAGTCCGCTCGCTCAGTAGCGTCGGGAGAAGCCACCAGTCCGCTGACCAGGATCCTAGCTGAAGATCCGCTCTACTCTTTAGCCTCGAAAAATATATATGGCAGAACTTCAGCCAGCGTCACCAGCTACTTCATTTATTCCACAGTGAATATGGTGAAGAGATCGATGGGATGCGAGTATCGCCCTGTGCGCTTAATGAATACCCATACGGCTGTCGAAGGTTCGAGACATCTTCCTCCTAAAGGCATAATCTCTCGATTCTTTTTCTCAATAGTGTTGATAGGATCTCGTTCACGACCTGTTACCTTCACCCACTTCGTCTGCAGTCCTAATGACGAGGGATCGACACCAAGCCACGAGCCACGTGGAGACCCAACGCGAGGAAGTGATATACTGCCTTCACACCCAACGGTACGCTCACCATGGCACAATCAACGTCTCTGGATCATGGACTGGTCACGATATATAGTGGACTATGCAAAATGTAATCGACGCTACCCCCCCTTAGCTCTCCTGCGTATGCCATGGGGATTCGAGGCTATCCACAGCGGAGTGCTCGGAAATCATCTCACGCATGCACCGTACTCTGGAATTAAGAAGTCTCCAGGAGAGGTGTAATCCTATAGACGACCGGCCTGCAGGGCCAAACACTTCAAACAACGTATCTTGCAAGGACGATGGTCCAAGAAAGAGGAAGTTTCTGTGGCATGGTTCAGAGACCTCCGAAGTGACAGGACGCTGCCAGTAATGCGAAGAGCCTCTTTTTCGCATCATTGTTGTGATTAATTCTGTTTGCGGTTAGCAGGGGTAGACACGGGGCATAGCGAAAGCTCTTCCAGCAGAATGTACAATGCTGGGGGGCTGCGAAAGGTGCGTCTCGGCACGAGCAGAACCACGACCCACGCGCAACAGGATTCTAGTGGCTCGACTGTACCCAGAAGCGAGCTGCGAACAATGTAATAAGTTCTAAATGAAGGTAAAGGCCCCGATCATTGTTTTCTTGTAAGAAGACTAGGCTTTCTTCGGCTCCACTTACTTAGCCATACTGTCTTAGCAGCAATCGAGGTCCTGCCCGTTGCGGTGTTCGTCCAATCAAATGTCATCTGCATTGGCTGCGCGAGGAGCATGACTGCTACTATTGAGAGGCCTCCAGCTAATTTCGCAAAGAAGCTTTGTTCGCCAAGGTGTATAATTTTGGTAGCGATGCTGGGCACTCCACAATCATGATAATCTTGTAGCGGACGATTGATGCGAGCAAGACCATAAAACGCTTTAAAAAAGACAGGTTGGACATAGTGACTGTACACTGTCGGACTTTGGTTAAATCCAAAATCGCCAGTGGAGGGTGATAGCATGATCGAAATCATCTGAAATTGTGGCCATAGAGCCGCAATGTTCTTATCGCAGGCGTCGGCAATTACAACGTTCTTTCCCAACGAGGACTTCTGTCCTGAAAAGCTGCCCTGACAATTGGAGAATGCTACACAGACTGGCTGACGAATTGAATGATTAACACTATCAGGACCACGTACGCATAACCAGATCAACTTCCAACGCTAGTTTCTTCAAGTGTAAAGTACTTTAGGTAAAGTACTTGGATTGGGAGTAAGGGAGCAAGCATTGGTGGCGGAGAATGATGCGCTTGATAGAGTTTCGTTCCTTGGCTAGCAAGCTAGCTCCAGGGTGGGTTAGTCAGCCGCGCCTGCCAAAAGGGAGGGTGACCGGAGTGCGCTCGTCGCTCGTCACTCGTCACTGCAGTTCAATTCTTCCATCGAAGTCTCGTCGGATTCCATACAGTCGCTTCTTGCATTTCTTTTCCATCCTCCATTCAATTTCACTTGCTTCTACCTTCCACTTGGCCACCAAAGCATCTATAAAACACATTGACTTCCAACACCTCTCCGCCAAATCGATACCTTGGATCGAGACCCCACTCCCGCTAGACCCAGCCTCAAGTTTAGCTGCTCAAATCGCCCCGGGGGCCCACTGTGGAGATTAGTGGGCCGTTGATAAGACCTTCACTCAGAGCCGCATTCTGCGGGACAGTGCAGCAATACTCTGCTGAAGCTCAATACCCTCAAGTTTGAGGCTACAAAGACTATCTACCGGTCGCACTCGTCACACATCACAACTGCAGTGTCCGCGAAGGTACCCTCGTTGTCGACCATTGGACTTTGATATATTTTTGGAAAACTGTATGACCTCAGTCCTTAACTCTATATCAAGCTTCAAACACTAACGCCAAACCCACAGACTCGCACAGGGGCGGCTTCTTCTTTTTGTTCTTGTGGAGGATACAGTGCAAAGGAAAGACCGGAGGCTCACACAGAAGACGCATGATTGCCACGTTCAGCCTTGACCGCGGTTGCAAATGAAGGAGGCTTTCAACTCAATTCACTTTATCCCGCACTCGCGCTCTTATGATGAGCCAACAGTACCCCAGTCACCAGGCACCTGCAGCATATGAGCACTCGAATCTACAATCCCCGGCCGCATTGTCAAGACCGCCTTCCAATGGCCTGCCACAACAGACGTTCTCGTCTGCACAGACATTGCCTCCAATCGTCTCCGGGAATTATGGACCCACGAATCAGATGCAAGTCTACACGCCTCGCCATCCGGCGATGATGACGATGGCCTCTCAAGCTGAAGCCGTCAACCAGGCCAGTCTCTCGAATAGCCACTTTGCCCCAATCTATGCACCGACATCCAACACGTACTTCAATATCAATTACAACAGTACTAATGGGAGCTACGAACACGCTTCGCAGAGTCAGCCAGAGGCCGAGCCGTTAAGACCGCCGCCAACGTACATGCAAGCTCATCCGCAAGCCCAACCCGCGTTTACTGCTACCACTCGAAGCCTCCCAGAAATCGCGCCAATGCCACCGCGAATGAACGGAGCTCGACTCCCGATCTATGCCGGTAACGATAATCCACATCTTGAAGAACAACCGCCACCCTCGCATGTGGTCGGCGCTCAGGGTCGGAGAGGTATACTGCCGTGTACTGGTGGACGTCCAGCTGCTCCCACAGGCGGAGACGTGCAATTGTCGAAGAATATACCTCTACCGCCCAGGGATGAGGACGGGAAATATCCCTGCCCTCACTGCGACAAGACCTACCTACATTCAAAGCACCTTAAACGTCATCTTCTACGCCGTATGTTCATATCCCTATCTCGTACCTTTCTAGCTAAGCAAGATGTAGATACTGGTGTGCGGCCTTACAGCTGCGGTCTCTGTACCGATACATTCTCTCGTAGCGACATCCTCAAACGCCATTTCCAGAAGTGCTCCAGTCGCAGAGGCAACCCAACCGGACAAAATCATTTAGCCCATTCCCGAGCGAACAGGAAAAACTTGAAAAAAGCCGACAACGATTCAATGGACAGTGGCACACCAACCATTCCAGACATCCCCAGTCATCCTCAATTGCCTAACTACATACCTACAAGCTCGGACACATCGTTTGACATGAACAACTTGAGTTTGAATCAACAGAATTATGGTGAGCACTCGAGGCAGGTCTCACGAGCCAACAGTGTTGCGGGGTCTGGGGAGAGCTCTGGGAGCCAATCAAACAGGGCAAGCCTTGGGATGCTAAATACGCCAGTATACGAACAAGCGCCATTTCCACACTCGGCAGGTCATGACACACCAGACTCTATTACAACGAGCGGTGCTGCGACTCCATACACGTTCCAACATGAGTCACGCACTATTCAACTCCCCTCAAATGAACAATTTCATCAGCCGGCAAATGGTGACCTCGGTTTTGGCGCCTCAAGCAGGCCTCCCATATCTTCCAACTACAGCCATGGGCCTCTGCCGCGTATAGTAGGCCAAGGTAATCCCCGCAGCTACAATACCGAGTGGCCGCCGTATCAATACAACTCTCATGATGAGTATGGATATGGGCAGCACCACTCAGGTACTAATACCCCTCTCGAGCGTGAGAAAAAGAACGACGATTACCCCATGGCTTTTCCCAATTACACCCCATATCCGGGCCCGAAAGCTTAGCCAATGCTTTATTACAGACCAACATAGAGTTTAACTTCGTCTGGCTCTCCTCTTACAATGCATTAATAGACAGACCACTGGGAAGGTGGCATTATCGATTTTTCGGCAACGACCCTTACGATGACGATACATAGAGGTAGAATGGAAACGTGCTAATGATATGGCAAGGATGGAAAGGGATAGGGCAGGATTCGCCTTTGGGAGGCTTGCATCGCGGCACGTTCGATAAAATTAGACATGGTCACAGGGGTTTTGCGAAATAGATTTTCAGTATCAGTGACGGGGAATCACGTCGTTTGAAAAGTTCTCTTCAACATAGAGAATGACAGAATTTTATTCCAACGTTCAACAATGCTGCCTACTGAAGCCGAAAATACGTGACTCCAGATTTGCTGTCAGAAAAGGTTGCAGCAATACCCAATTCTGTCCCTTGAATTGTCGCAATGAGGTCGGTTGGAGTGTAGCGGCAGGATTGGTAGTGTAAAGAGATGAGTCGAAGCTTTGCTAGTTCGGAGTAGATATTGGGAGCCTTGAAGTCCACCATCCAAGGGTAGATCAAGCTGCGTTATGAGACGCCTACAGCCCGCATGGTTTGGTCTTTGATAACTTGTTTTATCTTCCCCAGTTTTCCCATATAGATAGGGATGAAGTCTATTTTCGTGGAAATGAATGATTTACGATACCCCATCGAATGATTGATTGACAAGGCCTACCAGCAGACCTCACTGGTCTCGTACCGATGATGCGGAGATCGTCAGCTGTAGTGATGAAGTGCGTACGCCTTGACGGGTTCCATAGGCTACCTCAAGCTCGGTACCTCCACCGTCTTTCCCCACTTCGCCAACGAACATCACTGGCCTCGCGCAAGTCATTGCCTTGCAATCAATCGAGAACTCGCCATGCCTCCACTCTCAAAACTCCAGCAGCAGCAGTTGCTGCCAAAACCTCTCGCATCGCAGCAGCAGAGGCAGCTTCAACCTCTCAGGCCGCCGCCGCAGAGGCAGGTTCTGTCATGACCAGAATCAAGAATATCCTCCTGGGCACGAGCGTAGGCCTCTTCCTTTGGTTTGGATACCTCTACGTAACGGACGTAAGAGCAGGTATACATCAGTGGGCGGTAGTGCCCTCATTGAGATGGTTTTACGACGATGCTGAGGAGGCACATGAAGCAGGCACGGAATGGTTGAAGGGTCTCTACGCCTGGGGTTTGCATCCACGGGAACGGGGTGGTCTTGACAGCAAGGGAGACTTGAGCGTTGAGGTGGGTTCTAGCCTTGAATAACTAGCCGCCGGATTGGTTAAGGACGATGGCTGATGCAATACAGGTCTTTGGTCACACCCTCTCGAATCCCATTGGCACATCAGCGGGTATAGACAAGCATGCATCGATTCCCGATCCCCTCTTCGCCCTTGGTCCCAGCATTATAGAGATTGGCGGCTGCACCCCCTACCCTCAAGATGGCAACCCTAAGCCTCGTGTTTTCCGCCTTCCCTCTCAGAAGGCCCTGATCAATCGCTATGGCTTAAATTCAGAGGGCATAGACAATATTGTTATGCGATTACGGCAAAGAGTCAGGGAGTACGCATACTCGATGGGCTTTGGCATTGATGAGGTAGCCGAGCAGAGAGTGCTGGATGGAGAGGCTGGCGTGCCTGGTGGAAGTTTGATGGAGGGACGTCTGATGGCGGTGCAGATTGCTAAGAACAAGTTCACCCCTGACGATGACATCGAGGCCGTCAAAGCGGACTACGTCTACTGTGTCGATGCGGTGGCTCGATACGCGGACATTATTGTGGTGAATGTATCGAGCCCGAATACGCCAGGGCTTAGAAATCTGCAAAGGGTGGAACCATTGACCAATATACTCAAAGCGGTGGTCGAGGCGGCGAAGAAAACCAACAAGAAGACAAAGCCGGCTGTGATGGTAAAAGTCTCCCCAGACGAAGACTCGGAAGAGCAAGTGCAAGGTATCTGTGATGCAGTGTGGGAGAGCGGAGTTGAGGGCCTGATAGTTGGTAACACCACAAAGAGGAGAGACGATCTCCTACCATCTGGGTATAGCTTGCCTAGTAGGGAAGCTGCCATACTTCTCGAGGAGGGTGGCTACTCGGGTCCGCAATTATTTGAAAAAACCGTTGCTCTAACTAAAAGGTACCGAATGATTCTGGACGAGGGAATGGAGCAAAAGCCAGAAACGAAGCCTGATGCGACAGAGTCAGCAACATCCCAGAACCCACCAGCCGACGACCTACCATCACGCA
>JAABUL010002391.1_pt1 | contig 31278 bp, 53 predicted proteins | sample 5559151 | NCBI WGS metagenome assembly JAABUL01 (sample SAMN10711876, study PRJNA513368) | rock metagenome | isolation source: Antarctica rocks | place: Antarctica: Victoria Land, Pudding Butte sud
CCCGGCGGCACGGCTCGACAGCATGGCTGACGAGCCTCAGATGAAGGTCTGGCTTGCAAATGCTGCGGCCTGCATAATATTTTCACCTCTCGGAAATGTAACGCATCAGCCAACAAGCCGGATTGCTCACGTTGGATGTGTAGTTCAGGGACGAGGCGATGCTCCGCGAAAAGTAGATCCCCGCACCAAAAAGCCCATCAGGTCTAGCTGCCCTCACGTTGAAGCCCTCCCGTGTGATGAGCGACAGCACCGCTGCAGCACAACATGCGCGCCAGGGTGTCAGCTGCCGTAATGCTGCAGCCCTGTTGTGCTGCAAGGCATGCTCGTCTTTGCAGGAGACATGCACATCATGGAATGCATGCAGACGACGCAAGTTGTCCCAGATGTGGGGCCGAAATTGGCCGAAATTGGCCGAAATTGGCCCTTGGAGTACCAAGGGGCCAGGAGCTGCACGTGGCGTAGGACAGGCTGGTTTGATCTAGTTGGTTAGGTCAAGAGATGCACCTGGGTGGGCGCCGTGGAAGAGCCAGGACTCTGTCTCGGTGCCTGGGAGGCACCGTTCCTGCAGCTCGCTGTGGCAGGAGTCGTACCGGTGCCACAGCTGCGGGTTCTGCACGCGGTCGATCTGCACCCGCTGGCGCGCCACCTGGAAAGGTGAAAGCGCATTCCTCAGGCTGCCTGTATTTCACGTCAGTGGCTGGGAAGGGCGCCTTCACTGACGGTGCCGGCGCTGCCGGTACAACAGCGAAGCTGTGCAGCTGCCTACAGGCAGACAGTGGTGAGAAAGCATCTTCGTGATTGCTGCGGGCTGTCTGCGCTTTTAAACGCCAGTGGCTGTCGCACACCATCGGCCTCATGGAGCCGCCCGCCAAGCGTCCGAGACGGTACGGTGATTGCCCATGCTGTACGCTCGTGCTTGTGCGCTCACTGTTGTCCAACTGAATACAAGCCGTGAAACCAGCAACGCCCGGATGGGATGATCATTCTCTGGCTCGCCGTTTCAAGTAGGTGGGCGGAGCCGGAGACTGATGCAATCGACCTCACGCTTGCTGATGCGCTGGCAGAGCCGCGGGACGGGCGTGACTCAGTCCACTCCATCGACCTCACGACTGACGCTGATTTAGCCGCACACCAGTGCCAGTTTGGTGCTGTTTTCGGTGATGGGCCTGCGCAGGCAAGCACTTTGCGTGTTCTGAGCTGCTGCTGCGGGCGCATTCGGCTGCATGTTGCCTGACGGCCGTGCAGCCTGTGATGCTGCTGGAAACTGGCATGTGGTGAAGCAACATGCGCACTGCACACTCAGGCGATTCATCCTGCAGGTCACCGACCTCGCTGTGGACCATGCTGGCAGCGCAACCGACCTGCAAGCCACCCCGGCAGCAGCAGGTTCCGGCAAGGCAGGTCGCCGAGCACCAGCATTGCGGCACAAATTTTGAGGCACGTCATCAATCAAAAATTGCAGAGCTGCCTGAGTGGATCGACCTGAACCTGCAGCAAAACTTATTGTTGTGACTCCTGTGCATTCACACGCAGTGCCTTGCTTTATGCCCTGCTGCAGGAGACAGCTTCTGGCCCGGGAGGCGCAGATATGGCGCGCTGTCCTGGCCACTGGGCGCCATTCCTGACCACCGCGCCAGTAGAATACATCACCCTCGGCATCCGTTCGCCAGCGGGCAAGCGACGTTTCGAGAACCACCAGCCCTGATACTACTCCTGATTCTGAACCTGATGCCTACAGTTTCCCTCCTCGCTGTGCTGTCACGCCGTCGAGCAGTGTGAATTCGTTTTGATGTTTGTGTCGTACTCATATCTCGAATTTGGACGCTTCGAGTGCAGGAGCGCGTGAGCTGACGGTGCCGCATGACGTCCCGCTTCCAGCACAGACAACCTGCCGCAACATCGATTCATCCAGGTCCGCCAATGATGTGGAGGTTTCAGTGCGCTTCACGGGTCCAGCGGAAAACTTCCTTGCGCAGCAAGCTGCCACTTGACCGCAGCGCTGTGTGTTGATTGCACTTGTAGCCGAAGGTGTCAGCGCTTTAATTCGTTTCTGAGTCGCAGGCCCTGACGGATCTCGCCCCATTGACAGGGGAGCAGGCGCAGCGGACACGCAGGCATACCAAACAGTCAGCCAGGAGGTGGACTACGTTCTGGGAGCCATTGGCCGGTGCGGGCAGGTGAAAATTCCCTCCAGTACGCTGCATGCAGTTTTCACCGCGGTTCCGGGTGCACATTGAGCGGCAGATGCACCGATACACCTGGCAGAGCATCACGCAACGCTTGGGCGCTCTAGGGTGTGTCCAGCTGGTGTGTCATTTCTAGCATCCAATAGTTCACGAGGCCTCATTATTGCAGACCGTAGCCCAACGTCCCATTGCAAAACAAGATGAATCGCAGCAACTACAGCCAAGTGCGATCAGTCAGATCCGGCAGTAGAAGAGATTGTCAACACAGGCTTCTGGAGTGAAGCGGCGATTGGAGTGCAGACTGCAGAGGGGACCTGGAAGCTGAAAGCGGCTGAAGACTTAGTCGGAACTGCAGCAGACTGCAATTGACGCATTTGCACAAGCAGACGATGAGAAGTAGGCGCAACTACTCATCTACAATAAACAAGCCAATCGCCTCGAGCAAAACTGGATAGGCGCAGGGTTGAACCAACACCTGAACAACGTGTCCTTTAAGCCTCTTGAGTAGACCTAATCAAACTCTGACGATGGCGCCAAAGCTGACACCACCGAGACATAGTGCCACAAAAGCTACGGAAGGGGCGAGAGCGTTGCTCTTTACGGATAGAGGTTTACAGGTCGGCTGCCCATTGCAGCCGCTCGCATACATGAAAGGGGAGTATTGATACCTAGTGTGGCAATGTGGCAAGAAATGCGGCCGTGCGGCGGATGTGCATTGCCCTGAGAATCCGTTGTCTGAATACGTTGAGCCCCCGCCCGCGTAACAGTCCTGCCACGGGTCTGGGTGGTGCGGCACTGTCACTCCGAACTAGGTACCGTTGTCGGAGCAGCGATTCTAGATGCAGTATATTTACAAAAACAACCCCCGCTCCATGTAAAGCCCCTGCGCCCTTGGGGCTCGTCTCAGTACGGGTCCGCAGCAAATCCTCTGCACATCGCACGCTGTGCCCGGTCGCAGGTTCCTACTGGCATCAGGCCCTCTGCAGCGCCTCCACACACACGGCACAAGCGGCAACCTGCCGCCGCCGCCGCCGCCACTGCCGCCACCGCTCTGTCATGTGGTGCGGCTCGGTTTTCCATCGAGAGATTACGCGGTGGCATGCTGGCGTTCCGCGATGTCCTCCTCCTCCTCCACGGGGATCTCCATCCACCTGCGCACGTCGCGAGGGCAAAATCAGGCTGGAAACGCCTCGTGTATGCAGCAACGACCTGATTCTATTTGCCCCAAGGGCGCTGCAAGCATCAAGCACATCAGGTGTCCATGCATCGCAACAAGTAACATGAGAATGACCACCAGAACATCGCAGTGCACTGCAGGACGCCGCATGCCGTTGTCAGTGCACTGCTGGCAGACTGTGCGAATAGGCTCGGTGAGGGGGCGGGGCCGCAGAGAAGGATTTAGCAGAGAGATAGAACGCAGAGAAGAGTCTCGCACACCGGTCGTGCTCCTTGATCAGCTGGATGAGCTCATCGCAGGCACCCTCCATGGGGATGCCTGCAGGCAGTAGCACACATATGTGAGTCCAGCGCAATTTTGTACCAAGCAAAGTTTGCGGCGTGTGAACTCTGCAATTTGCTGCCGCATGGAGCACGAAAATTCGAAACGGAAAGTCTGGGAAAAACGAGAGGCAAGCACGACACCTCTGCGGACGACCTCCTTGCCGACGTACAAGTCGATCTTGCCCGGGGCGCCGCCGACATACCTGCAGAGTTTCCACTCTCGTATGATTTCTGACATTTCAGTTGGAAACCATCTCTGGTCTGCTGCTTGAAGGGCGTACAGCACACCTGGTGCAGCACACCCTCGCCAACAAGCCAACAAGCAGTGCAGCATATGACTGTGCAAGAAGCGCAGGCGCAGCTGGGAGCTCACCCGAAGTCTGCGTCGGCCATCTCGCCTGGACCGTTGACGATGCAGCCCATGACGGCGATGGAGACGCCTGCAGACATCAGATCAGAAAACGCCAAGTCAGTGCGACCGCCATGCACGCATGGGCTACACTGACTTGAGCGGAAACGCAGTTGCCGGCGTGACGAGCATGCACAGCATGAAGGCATTGCTGCTGGCATGAGCACAGATGGCAAGGCATGGTTGGACTGGACGTGCAGGCTGGGATCAGGTGTGACAGTGCGGATCTGCTCGGTGATCCACGACCAAGAAAGCTGCTGTGAAGAGATCGCGGCTGGGTGAAAGAACGAATGCGCGACTGCCAGCAAAAACGCACCGGGCAGGTGGCCGGTGCGGGTGCGGATCTGCTCGGTGACCTCCTGCAGGTCGAACAGCGTGCGCCCACAGCTGGGGCAGCTGACGTACTCTGTCTTGATGTTGCGCATCCGCGCGCCCTGCAATATAGAGATGTATGCCGAGTGCTGCGGCAGGCCGAAGAACTTGACGCGCACGGAGAACAGGTCGTGCTACGTTACCAGCTAGACCTAGAAAGAGATGCAGACTCTGGATGATTGATCATGTTTCACCTGCAAAGCAGGCCGACATGACACGCAGAAAGGAGAGGCTGTGCTGCCCTGTAGACCGACCCTTTGGATACGAAACCCGCAGCAGGGATTATACACTTGTTTTCTTGCCTGCAGCAGGCCGAAGGACATGACGCGCAGGAAGGAGAGGTCGTGCTGCGGGTACTCGATGAGCACGCCGTCGCCCAGCCCATCCACCAGCAGCCCGCCGATCTCCGTGCCGGTGGCGATCACCATCTCATCTGTGCTGGGCGTGCCCTCAAACCTGCATTTGATAATCGGAAATACGATTTGAGATTGGGTGTTCGCTTGTGTGAATGTTGGAACCGTCTGAGTCGTCCACCAGCAGCCCGCCGATCTCCGTCGCGTTTGCGATCACAGTCTCATCCGCGCTCGACGCGCCCTCAAACCTCACACCTGCGGGTGGGAGGCGTAAGGTCAGATTTTAGGTGTACAATTCATGAGAGTTCAGCCCGTCCACCAGCAGCCGAATTTCGCGCCCGTCGCAACCACCATCTCAGCCGTGCTCGGCGTGGCCTCGAGCCTGCGGATGAGGATCAGGATGTCGCACATCGAGTTGCATTCTGCCGTGTGGTGGTTGTCGACCCACACACCGACTTGCTGATTCGATTCCGTCACGAACAGCACTGGAGAGCTGCGCCGCGCGTCTACACGGTGAAGCAAAAGCTGCAAAGCAAAGATGCACCCTAAACCCTAAACCCTAACCCCGATGAACCGAGCAGGTCAACCTCGTGCGGACTGGCAGAAGGCGCACCACTGGTGGTGCACGACGGGTGTCTGGATGTCGTGTTTTTTTAGGATGTCGAACACGCGGCGCGAGGCGTGGATGCGGCTGACGCCCGGCGCCGTGCGCAGCAGCGCCATCGTCGCATCCAGCTCCTGTGAATGTTCAGATTTCACAGATGAAACGTGGCAGCTCACAAGAATTTTGCTGTTCCTGAATGTGTGTGTAAGAAACACTTTGCGCAAGAGCGGGATCGTGGCTGACACCCCGGGGCGGTGTGCGCAGCGGTGGCGTCGTCGCGTCCAGCTCGTCAGGATCAGACGATCAGGAACCGGCTTTCAGACTCAGTTCGGTACGTTCGTTTGTGTTTTCGGGTTCGTCTGGAGGTGCTGCAGCAGTTGTGCCGCCATTGCTCATCTCAGACGTCGGCAGCAGCCTTCCATTGTTGCTTCGGCCCAATGCCTTCCAAGCTCCATGCGTTCAGCATGAGCAGCTCCTTCTCGATCTCGGTTGCCGGTTGCTCCTTCCCAGCAGCATCCTGATCTGCTTTCGTTCAGCGGATCCTGAGCGTGACGGCGCTTCAGCGCACCTTCAGCGTGAGCAGCATCTCCTCGGTCTCGGTGCCGCTGATGCTGACGGCGTAGCGCGTTGTGCCCTCCGGCAGGTCTTTTGAGGCTGTCGGCGCGTCCGCCAGGTCGATGGCCGCCACCGCCTGCGGCAGCGGCGTCGCCCGCAGCACGTCGATGGGCGCGATCGCGTGCACTCCCGACTCCTGCGAGTGCAATTGAGGGTTCAGGGGCTGGATGCAGGGTTCAGGGGCTGCGGAAACACGATGGCATCCGCAGGGCAGGCGCGGCCTCGCCACAGGCGCCGCTGCGGCAATTGGGCTTTCCAGCAAGCGGGAAAATCGACATCAGGGCATGGTTCCTCTGAACCGCCATTAGAAGCGTGATTTACTATGTCAAGAAACAAGCGCTTCCTCACAAAGCGCACCGCGAGGCGGCTCAGTGCGATTTGCGGGGATTCAACGTTGGCAGGCGGTACACTGCGCAGGCACAGGCTGCAACGATGACAGCTATCGGCCCTGACAATCCTGCTCAGCTTCCAGGGGAGCGCACCGCCAGGCGGCGCAGCGCAGTGCGGGCGGACTTGCCGTCGGCCGGAGGCACTTTGCGCGAAAACACACTTCAATGTGGAAAGTGCAAAATCTGAGTACATGACTGACGGCGTCGGCTCATTCAGCATGAGGATGGCGCACCGCGAGGCGGCGCTGTGTGGGCGGATTTGTCGTCGGCGAGCGGCACAGCGCGCAGGAACAGGCTTCAGCAATGACGGCTGTCGGTGTCGACAACCCTGCCCAGCATCACTCATTTTTTGGCTTTTCTAAAGCGCACCGCGAGGCGGCGGAGCGCGGTGCGGGCGGACTTGTCGTCGGCGGGCGGCACATCGCGCAGGAACAGGCTGTCGGAGGTGGCCAGGTCCTTGAAGGGCATGCCCACAGCCATCTTGCAGCCCAGCGCCCGGTACATCAGCTCCGGCTGCTTCAGGTCCTGCCAACAGAAACGACAGGGATCCAAAGGGCAGCGTTGAGGTCAAGTAGCGGCCTAGCTGTGTGATGGCTTTTGTTCAGCAGGCGGCGGTAATGTGCTGCTAAACGCTGATTCGGCAGACATCACGACACCCGGCTGGATGCACTGAACTTTGACACCTGAGTCCTGACTGGTCACTGTGCTGATAAGGCTGCGGGAGCACAATCAGGTCTGACTCGCAAGGGCAGCCGCCAGGGCGGTAATTGGTGCATGAGCTGTCTTGCAGCCTGTCCCCAAGCTGCCCACTTCAGTGCATGAATGCCCTCATCAAATGCGATGGTGGACGGTACACGCTTGTCACGGTGCGACATCGGCCGGTAGACTGACATCGCCATCGCATTATAAGCATTTGCTAGTGAGCAAATGACGGCAGATGCAGAAGCGACATGCGATGCCACCTCCAGGTTGACAGCGGAGAGCACGCTACCATCGCAGTGCAGCAGCAGCTGATAGGTCACCTCGCCGTTGTCTTCCCGCTTTCTTTACAATCACACCTGCCTGTGTGTCTGCTTCAGGCACGGATGACTGATTCAGGCGCAAAGCAACGGCACAAACCTCCAGCGTGACGGCGGAGAGCACGCTGCCGTCGCGGTGCAGCAGCGGCTGGGAGTCCATCTCGCCGTCGTCCTCCCGCTGCTTGGACGCTTCTTTTCAGTCAAAGGTATCATTGTGTGTATGTCAGGAAGGCTATACTTTGAGACAATGCACAGACCTCCAGGGAGACGGCGGAGAGCACGCTGCCATCGCGGTGCAGCAGCGGCCGGTAGTCCACCTCGCCATCGCCCTCCCGCTGCTCGGGCAGCTGCCCCACGCGCCGACCAAAGTCGTGCGTGTCGCGCTGCGTTTCCCGATACTCCTCGATGCCCAGCCCAGTCGACACCGCGCGCTCGCCCCACCGCGCAAGCTGCCTGCAGCCATGGTGAATGGCAGCATGGTCAAAGGTCGTTGCTTGCAGGATTGAGTGTCTTGTGGGAGTCTCGTGGGCGTATGAGTCGTCAGTTCCTCGCCTCACAGCGCCAGCTGCCTGCATCCGTAAGAAAGAGGACACTTATGAGGAAGTCGTCATCTCATTCCAAAGCACATCGGAGCAGGACTCCTCAATGCTCGCGCTTGTCGCCCAAATCGTCAGCTGCCTGCACAAGTGCGAACCGCCTGAGCCTGTGCCCTGGACTTGCGCGCTTTGATATGTCCAGCCTGGAGGTCGCTCGCCCCGCCATGAGCAGCCCCACCATGGACATCGATTGCTGTTTTTGGGCACCCTGTAGTGCTGCAGGGCACACTGGCAGGGGTCGACCTGCAGGCGGGGGTCGTTCGTCAGCGACACGCGGATGGTTTTGCCAAGGCCGGCCGCGAGCAGCGTTGCAGTCGGTTTCAACATCCGGAGCGGGGACTTCAGGCGCACCGGCAGGGGTCGATCTCCAGCTCCGGGTCCTCTGTCAGCGACACGCGAATGGTATCGCCCAGGCCGTCCATGAGCAGCGCGCCGATGCCGATGGCGCTCTTCATGCGCCCGTCCTCGCCCTCGCCCGCCTGCGAGCAGTGCCAGTTCAATATCTGCACAAGGTCCAGGCTGCGGCGCTGCGCCCAAGGGCAGCAAGGCTGGCCCTGCCACTACATGTGCGGGCTTCGATCTCGGCTGCTTTGCGCAGGCTTCCTCAAAGACGCAGAGCCCCTGCAGCTGCCAGGAGGAGGTTCGAGTGCAATTTTCGAACGCCACCCACCTCGGTGACGCCCAGGTGCAGGGGGTAGTCCCAGCCCTTGAGGTACATCTCCTCCGCCAGCAGCCGGTACGCCTGCGGCGGCAGGCTTTAGGATATCGTACACAGCGCTGCAGTTTGGCGTACGGGCAGCGGCGCTGCTGGCAGACTGACGCAGGGTTGTTGCACAACACCCGATGCGCCAAATCTGAACGCGTGCAATGCAGTGAGAGTGCACATGCTGCACGACGCAGGTCGCGGTGCAGCAGTCTGTCTTCGGGAAAGCTCTGTTGTTGCTGCAAGCGCACCTGGACCATGACCAGCGGGTTGGAGGCCTTCATGGAGAACAGGAAGTTGTGGAAGTCGAGGTCGCGGCACATGTCGGCAAACTCGAAGGCGGACTCCACCATGCCGCGGGGGGTGTCGCCGTAGAAGGACAGGATGCGCGCGGACAGCGAGCCGTGGTTGGTGCCGATGCGGATCGCACGCCCCAGGTCCTTGCACTTCTCCACCAGCGGCGAGAATTTCTGCACGGCAGGCAGTGGAACAGTCATGGTTTCGCAGTTGCGCGCCGACAGAGCGCCGTGCTTGGTGCCGATGCGGATCGCGCGCCTCAGATCCTTGCACTTCTCCACCAGCGGCGAGAATTTCTGCGAGAAGAGGTTGTGAAATTCACGATGTTCGTCGACTTCCAGCTCTGCCGCTGCGAGCCACAGCTTTGCTTCGGCATCACCCGCATGCACTTGCGCTCAAGTGCTTTTACACAACTCAAACGCACAGATTTAGAGACTCTCACCTCCCGCATGTATTCCCGCTCGGCGATGAAGGCCTTGGGGTCGTCGTACGTCATCTCCTCGAAGGTCTTGCGTCCGTCGGAGAAGTTGCCCGGGTTGATGCGGATCTTCTCGAAGGACTCCGCCACCAGCAGCGCCACCTTGGGATTGAAGTGGATGTCCGCCACCAGCGGCGTGTTGTAGCTGCGGGGCCAGCAATGACACAGTCAGCCAATGTTGCCGGAGATGCAAAGCAACCTTGGGATTGAGGTGGATCTCCGCCACCAGCGGCGTGTTGTAGTTAGCTGCAAGAGTGTCGGTCAGGATAGTCAGTAAGGCAACAGCAGCAGTGAGAGATGACGTGTCGCCTGTATGTTGAAATGGACGTCCGCCACCCGCAACGTGGTACAGCTGCCCGTTGGGAATGCTGTTGACTGGGACTCTGCCCTTTCGCTTCACAAACGCAAAGCTTGCTGCCAAAGCTGCTTCCTCTGGCCCCGCCTGACAGGCGCCAATGCTGGCGCTAGCACAGGGCAGCACGCCCGCGATGCAGCTGCACAGGGTGCAGTCACGCGCCCAATGGCATCAGAACACATCTGGCAGGCGCAGCTATTGCTGACCCGCATCATGTCTCTCAGCAGCGTCTCTCGGCGACGCACCCGTCCTGGAAGAGGCGCTCCCGGATCTTGGCGCACGCCTTGGCCTCCTGCATGCCCTGCACCGTAATGCGCACCAGGTCTGCACCCACGTCTGCGCACGCCTTCACCTGAGAAACGTGGAGAAAAAACTCCCTTGCAACGTAGCGGATGCCGCATGGTTTGGAATGCGCCGTGGTCATTGCCACATTCGGACGGGTACGGTGCTGGCACGGCGATGTGGACCCCGCCGCATGCGCCGCATGTCCAGATGGGGCTCAAGCGCGTCTGCGCCGATGGCTGGTGCAGCATTCGGCTGGTAGCCTCCGTGAGGCCGCAGGCGGCAGCCGCGCTCCTGGTTCAGCGGCTGCGCGCCCCGCAACTGCTTCGCCGCATTCCCGTCGCTGCTCACCGCATTCCCATCGCTGCTCGCCATCTTGTTTGCAAACGAGGTGCTGCTGCCAAGGCTCCAAGCCTTCCAACACACAAAGCTGCCCATGTCTTGCCCAGCGCGGCTGCACCGGCCGGCCACTCACCTGGTCCACTGTTCCCTCAATGTCCCGCGTGTCTGTTGTCGTCATGGTCTGCAGCGCGATTTTGTGATCGCTGCCGACCTTGACGCCGCCGATCTGCAGGCAAGTGCAATCAGACCTTCACAAAAGGACAGCGACAACGCATTCTGCAGGGAGATCCACGCCACATCAACCGATAAGGTGTACGTTGAACATGCAGGTCGTGAGTGGTATACACTCACGTTGACGGTGCGCGTCGGCCGTCGCCTTGTCTGCCATGTGCTCTCGCAGTATTTATGTGTATTTGAGACCTCGGTGTCCGCTGTCGGCGACGGCCGCTTTGGCGGCGCCGCAACCGCCTGAATGCATGATGCAATAACAGTTGCATGATGCCACATGCAGAAACGCGGCTGCAAGCTCAACAGGAGCCGTCTGGCGCACACGACATGCATGGGAGCATGCAATGCGGCCGCCTGCTTGGCCGCTCACAGCCAAGCCGCATGTTTGTAGACGTACAAAGCACTAGGCGAGCGGCCGAGTGTCGAGCCTACTCTCTGTGTCAGAAGCGATTGCTCCTAACTCAATGGTCTGGGCAATCGATCGTTGCCTGAGTAGGGCTGTGCAAAGCTGTCCAGTTTCACCTGCACGGCAAGCCTGTCGCATCTCCGCGGGGCAGTGGAGCGTGCTGAGAATCTGAATATATCCCTGGACTTGGGCAGTGTGCTGGCCTGCCCGCCACAGCAGGAAGCCGCGCCCTGCATGGCGGGCACTGGTGTTCAGATGTCCGCTGCTCTAAGGGCCGTGAACAAGCTGGAGCTGTCCTGAGCAGGCGTCGCCTTGTAGCCAATGCCTCCCCAGTGATGCTGCAAGTCACTTTCAACAGCAGCGCTGCCGAGATTTGCAGCCTGTTGATGCGTGCATCTTCTGCTCGGGCATGGATTTGCTCCAACAGATTAAGCCTATTCACACCGGAGCAGATTTCTCAAGGAGACAGGGTTTAAGCGGGAATCAGAGCCTGGGGTACCGTGCGTTTGCATTTTCCGTGAATGGGCCTTCACCCGGGAAACAGCAGGAGCAGCTCTTTCTTCCCGCCAATTTATGTGAGGATTCTTGTCCTTGTCCTTTTCCTTGCTACTCTGCGACAGATTTTCTGCTGGCGGACAAGACCACACGATGATGCAGATGAGGAGTTCACCAAGGCAAATTTTGGTGACCGCGAACACCACTGGATCCAGTACGAACCGCCCGCCCGTGAGGAGCATGACGGCGAAGAGGGAAGGCGCTGCGACAGAACCCTGGGATGTTAACAGCCTCACAAAGCATGCTCTGGCCATCGCCACTCGTGAACACTCACACACGTTAATCACAGATCCGAATGCGCCATCGAGCGTTTCCAGGATCAAGAGTCTTGTTGAAGATGACGGCGGCATCCTACCTGGGCCATCTAATGCTGCATGGACGTCAACATCCATCCGGCCTGCTGAGGTCCGCAACATGGCGGTGGTGCGTGCCAACCGCCTGCACACACGGGTGAGGGAACGACTGATGTATGGCGCCGGTGCTGTGCCAAGGACCATGTATCGCATCGGCAATATGAATGCAGAGGATGATGCAGACCATGCGCTGAATCACTGCACAAATCGGGAGGTTGGGAACCGCAACCTCAAACTTCGCCATGGTAACGTTGTGCACAAGGTCCGACAGGCAGTGGAAAAAGGGTCTCAAGGAGCTGATCACCTCTGGTCAGATGCTGAGGGCCGTGTGCGGCCACAGCGGCCTGGGCAGGCAGCTGGGCGCCGGCCGCGGCAACCAGCTAGACGCCTGCCGCAATGGGTACTTCCACGCGCGCAGCAGACGTCCATTCCAGATGTCCTGAAGTGCACAGTGCAGATCGGTCAGCCCCCACCGCGGCAGTATCGCATAGACATAATCGAGGTGAAGGTGTACCTTGACACCACTTTTTCACACAAGAGTCGCTGAAGCGTTGGCGCAGCATGCCCGGCTCAAGCAGAACCTTTTAGCTCATGGCTTGGGTACTGTCGAGATTCATGCCTTTGTGGTGGGCAGCTCAAGGACAATTAGGACAGATTGTGAAACCGCCCTCACAGCTGTCGGTATGGTGCCGTCGACAATAACTTCGCTTCTCACCAAGATTCACCTGGATTTGGTCCGCAGCAACCATGCTATCATTCAAAATGGTCACCAGGAGGCTGCACAGGGAGGCCAACGGCTGCAGCACCCACCTGAGCGCCAGGACGATGGAGGGTACCAGCCCGCACCTCGGCGGCCCCATCCGCAGGTCGTCGCGCCTGCAGCGGCTGCGGCACCACAGCGTCAGCCGCCTCCGCCGCCGCCGCCGCCGCCGCCGCCGCCGCGTCCGCGGGTCCCTCCACCGACACAGCCTCTGGGTACACCTACACGCAGTGGCCGACGGAGTCGACCCACAAAACGGGCTGCGCAAGCCGCCAACTTTCGCATGGTAGAATCGCTGGGTGCCGACACTGATGCGGATATGGAGCAGGTGTTGTCTTGCCGGCCTGCCACCAGGGCGCGAACCGCTGCAGCATCGCCTGCCAGTGCAGGGGCTCACGTGCCGCCCAGGAGGGGCAGGACTCGTCCTCGTGAGGAGAGTGATGACGGCGCTGCCGCTGTGCTGCCTACAAATCAACTGAAATTCACGAGCTGTTCTGCCCCGCAGGTCCCCTGGGCAGGCTGCCCCGCGCCTGCCATTGCTAGGCACAACTCCCGCTGCAGCGACACCGCCGACCACACGGACGGCAGATGCAATCGGTCTAATGGCCTCGAGTGCTGCGGTACAGGATGCCTCGGTAGCTGTGCCCACCTCTGCAGGCTCTGTGCCGGCGCGACAGGAGCATGGACGCGTCTGCACACGGCGGAGTGCGACCGCCGCCCATCAGCAGACTGGCGGGACACAGCTTAGCTTGAGGCAGAAGCGCGTTCTGCCGGTCGACAGCGACTGCTCACAGCGGTCCCAGCGACCGGCCCAGCGCAGGCGACACACAGATGCACCTCCCTCTCCTCTGCGCCGCTCTTCCAGGCTGACTCAGCGTGCCGCTGGGCAACTTTTCCCAGATGCTCGGCTCCAGCGGCTGCCGTTCGATAGAGGGTAGCAGCCTCCTATTCGTGGTGCACCCAGTCACTGCACTTGCTGCGGAATACTGAAGCACCACGCTCAAATGCCGGTTTTGCAATTGGCCTTCACGCCCCTTCCCCGGTTGATGATCTTCTTCTGAAGTCTCCAACGCGAGGACGGCGTCCCCATTCAGTCATTCATTCTCAGCTCGCAGTCTTCAGATATCTGCAGTCCGCACCTGGACCCAAGCATGCGTGGCAAAAGGCCTCGTATCACTCCAGCCAATTTCGTGAACACTACCTTTGTGCCGATCACTGGGACGCAGGCAGCCCCCTCGCACGTCGCCACTGCAGCTCGCACAGTGTGCCGCTCCCGCCGACGCCAAAGTCGGCGCAAGACTTCAGCCGCGCCGGCACCGGCGCCGGGACAGCCTGCTGCCCCGTCGCCGATCGCCCGGCCCAGAGCTACGCCACTACCCTCTGCATCTATTTCGCCTCCTCAGCATGCTGAACTGCTTGTGGGAAACCCTGTTTCTCCTGCCCAGATGGATGGCCTGCCTTTTGACCGTGGGCGATTTTCCATTTCAAGGAGACAGAAGCGCAGAGCCACGCAGTAGTGTGGCCTGCAACTCTATTCTCGACTTCAGTGGGGCTGCAATGTTTGTGGCCTCGCGAGGGATGCCTGTGCTCTTAGCGAAGTGTCAGACTTGTCTGTCAGCAACTATGGGAATCCTGTCGCTTTATTCACGCCTGACGCCCTTCCAGGCGCAGACGGCGTTAAACTTTCAACTTTCACCAGTAGTCATTCCTTCAGCAGTACAGTTGATGACTGCCTTGAGTAGCCCAGACCTGCGACAGCGGCTGAAAGCTGACGCTTGCGAAGTCGGATCGGTTCCTTGACCTTGGACGCTGTGCAGTGCCTGCGGTAGACACTATCCTTGTTATTAGGAACGACGACCTTCCTCGAGGCAAACATTCTGCGATTGCTGCCGCCTGCTTGGGCAGCTACAGCTCCCAGTGCGGGCCTCATCGGACTGTGCCAAAGTCAATGACACAGCAGGAGGCTTGCCTAGCGGCGCCGGCGCCGCCAGAGATGAGCACACCCGATGCGAAGCCTGAGGTAAGCCTGTGGATGGTAGCGCAAAGCGCAGAGCACGAGCAGTGCCAGGCTGCATGCGCGCGCTGCTTCCAACCGAGCTGCCGAGGGAAGCGTCCGCTGTATTGTTTCTTGTGTCCTGGTGCTGCAGGGACCTCCATTCACGACCAAGGCCAGCGGCATGCGCTACTGCGCGCGGCTGCTCGAGGAGGAGGGCTTTACGCTGCAGGATATCATACTCGCGAAGCAAGCGGTGTTCAGGGAGCAGCTGGTCGACCTGAACGAAGTCCTGTCAGGCGACAAGGACATGGATCTGAAGGTTCTGCGAGCTCTGGCAGGTAGGTGCTTGTCTTGGGCAGAAGTCTATGGTATCACAGCAGGCGTTGCCATCGACCGGTTCTGGCAAAATTGCATTGTCTGGGGCATCAAACATATCATGTCTTTATCTAGCAGAAGTCATCTAGCAGAAGTCTGAAAGCGACCGCGCCGCTGGCACCTGTGCAGGTTCCGCCAGCAGGAAGCGGCCGGAGCCAGTCGGCAGGGCTTTTACGAGTGTGGACGCGGCAGACGAAATGGCCAACTTCTACGTCGAGCCGGCAGACGTTGGCAAGGCCATCGTCACGCTGGCCGAGGGACAGTTCGTCACACTGATGGGTCATCGCCAGGCGGGCAAGACGACGCTGCTGAATGCACTGGCGCGCCGCCTGCCGGACATCACCTCCACGCACCAGCGCTTTTTCGGGAAGCGCATCTACCCGCTGCGCATCACGTTCGGCCCTGCCACGCCACTCGACCAGGCACGTAATGTGCCTGGATTCCGATGCACTGCCGCTGTATGCCTGGTTCCGTGGTCATCTCTGCCGCAGCCACAAATCAGAGTACTTCTGTGCAATTGCTGCATGTATACCAACAGGTGTGGTGTGCCGCAGGGCGTCAGCGGGTTCTGGAGGTGGATGCTGGAGCGCCTCAAGCTGAAGGACCGCGGCAGCATCTTGGTCGTCCACGACAAAGAGCAGCCGACAGCAGCAGACTTCTGTGCCGCCTTCCGGGGAAGCAACCGCCCGCCTGTCGTCCTTCTCGTCGATAGGGCATCTGCGTTGGCGAGAGAGGTGCAGAACTCTGTCGGGCACCTCTGACAGTGTGGACCTCGCAGTGCATGCTTTCTTGATGCCAGATGACGCGGCCGCAGGAGCAGGCTGTCATCAAGGACTTGCGTGTAAATCGACGAGTGCAGCCCGCACAGCTGTTGGCGGAGAGCAGCAGGTGGAACATCATGCACAGATCGCCCTGCTTGTGCACCGCCCAGCGGCTGAGGGCGTCACCCCAGCTTCGTCCCGACTCGCCCACTGCCCAGCCTGCACACGCCTGTGGTATAGAGGTGGCATTTCATGCCAAAGGCGCGGCAGTGGTGCACCTGTATGTGGTTGCATGGCAGCCGGGCCCCCGGGACTCAGTTTCCCTGCATTTTTTGCATCGTCCTGTAAGTATCATCATCGCCAGTTGCAGCATGCTGGCTTGCAGGACGCCGCCGTCGTGGACTCCTTCCTGTGCGCTCTGCGCAACTTGTACGACAGCCGCGGCACGCACTGCCTGCACGCCGTGATGCTCGCCGGCGTGGACAGCCTGCACTGGGTGCTGGACGAGCATAACGCGCGGTGAGAACTTGCAGGAGGCTTGTGTCTTCATCCCCCGGTCTTCACGGTGCTCATCCTTCAAGCGACAACAGGACCGACAGCATGTCTTGAGCGTTGGTGGCCACTGCCATTCAACGTTGGTGTAAGGGTAAAGCAACGTGCAACACACGTTGCTCTATCCGAGATCAACGGGTCCGGCCATCAATGCAGAATGAACAGCGGCGGCGCGCCAGAGGAGTGCTACATGGACTGGGCGGCGCTGATGGTGCAGCCCTTCAGCATGACTGACACAGCGGACCTGCTGCACCAGTACTTCGAGCGCGAGGAGCGGGATCACGGGCGCCATGGCTGCGACGCCGTCGCCCCCATCGCTGCCTCCATTTTTCAGATGACGAAGGTGTGTTAACCTGGCCCAACACGCCCTGCAATGCCATTCTGCGGGGAGCAGACGTGCGTCAGAACCCTAAACCCAATTTCTGAAAGCGGACAGGGTTGCGTTGCGCTGCATTGAGATCCTGTGCCTCATCGTCTGCTTGGCCTGCAGATCGTCTCGCGCATGTCTGAGCGCAGACTTTTTTTTTTTTTTTTTTTTTGCGTGCAGGGCCACAAGGGCCTGGTTGGCAACTGCGGCCGCCTGCTGCAGGAGTCCGGCGTGACCACGCTGGCCGACTGGGAGCATGTCAGCAGCGTTCGGCTTTTGAGGACGGTCAGCAGCCTGCGCAATTACGGCAGCATCGCGCGGAGCGTTCGGGAGCAGAGCCCCGAGGAGCGCGCTGTGCTGCTGGGCGTGCTGCTGGCGGGACATGCCGTCATTTGCACAGCCGACCGGCAGCGCCTCACCGGCAGCATGGTTTCGGATGGCCTGCTGAGCGCATCCAAGGAGGTAGACTTGTGGCACATGCAAAAATTGCTTTTGCACCCAAAGCGCCAACTGCGCAGTTGTTCCTGCCCTGTCTGCCAATTTGCAGAAGGCAGTCTGCCACAAATTGCCTCCTGGCTCCGGTTCCGGCAGCATCATTGCGCACTGCATTGCAATGACATGGCTGGTAGTAGGCAGAGGAAGTCCAGCATGCCCCGTGGGCGCTTCTACCTGCGAATCTGACAACATGTCAATTGAACAGGGGGAGGGCATGCTACGGCTAGAGGCGTGGTGCCCGCTGCTGACAGCGCTGGCCCTCTCGCGCGGCCGCTGCACGCTGGCAGACACCTTCACGCCTCCGGCCGGCAGCAACTACGATCGGGCGTGGCTGCTGCACCAAATCAGCGAGCACCTGCCGCACAACATTGCGGACCGGGCCACCTCCGCCGCCGCCGGTTGAAGTCTACGGACAGATCCAGATTGGAGGAGACCTGAGATCATGCATGGCAGCTGCGAGAATTCATTTCGCACAAAGCGGCTGTTCATCGTGCTCTGCGGCGCCGGCCGAGGGCTCATACACAACAGTACTACTTCACATTCCACGGGCGTTGTGAGTATAGGGATTTAGAGCACCCTTAGACGTACCAGCAGTTTACAGCAGGGTGCAGAACGAAAAAACATCTGCCCTGCCCTGCTTGTGATCGTACACGCATTTCTGAAATCATCTTGGGTCTTCACTGAACCAGAAAGCTGAACACTATTTCGAACCAATAAATGCTGCACCCCAAGCGCCTGGTGTGCGTGTGCTGCCGCACGATTCAGGACCCGCGGTTGCAGACCCTGGCCAGCTGGGAGCGCCTCGCCGCGATGCACCTCCCCACATACATCAGCAGCCTGCGCACCCACAATGCCATCCTGTCCGCCGCCAGCAGCCTGCCGGCGAAGCAGCGAACGGTGCTGCACGAGGTGCTGCTGTCATCGGTCCATGGAATCCGGTGGCGCTTGGCCGGCCGCATGCTGTCTGACGGCGTGCTGCGCGCTACCCCTCTGGTATGTCTGCTGACAACAACAATCGAACTGTGAATGCTCAGTGCTGCTGCCCATACAGGCTGCCGTCAGTTTAAATTCAAGCTTAGGCAGCGGCTTTGAGCTTCGTTTGCTACCACGGGCGAGATGTTCAAGACTTCAATGCATTCTGTCAGGTCCTGCCCTCTGTCAGGTCACGCCTGCTTGTATGCCTGGTTTCGACTGACGTTAATCGTGACGGCGCCCTGGGCTGCAGGGACATGCCAAATTTCTGCTGGAGGCGGCCTGCCCGCTGCTCACCTCCCAGCTGCTGTCGTGCGCGGCGCTGGCCGTAGCACCGCCAGTCCCGTTGGCGCCTGCTGATGGCAGCGTCGGCTATAGCTGGGTGCTGCACCATTGGGCGCCTGCCGCTCGAAGGCGTTTTTTGTTGGCAGCCAGCCTCCGTACTGCCCAATGCGTCCTATGCCATCCAAGCGTGGTTCGGTGAGACAGGGCGCGCCATCTGCCGCGGCGTCGGCTGGCCCATGACCTCGTACAGGTGCAGCGTCACGAATGTGCCCTTTCTAGCATCTGCAGCTGAGTTGCGGCCCAAGAGGTCTTGCGCAACGCCTTGGACCAGCTTGCTGGCATTTTCTCATCATTTGCAGACTTCAAATCGCATTCTGTCAGGTTCGAACATGACAGCAATTGCCCCCGGCTCCTCTTTCAGGGTCATGTTCATGGCGCGCGCCGACGGGACTGGCACGAGGCTGCAAGAGGGCGACGGCTACGACGCCGGAGTCCTCTTTACCAGTGGCGGCAAGGGGCAGGGTTTAGAGTTTAGGGCTTTGCAGCTGGCGAACACAGAGCGGCCCGTCTTTGACGGACTGCTACAACGGAGCAGCGCCTTCGCCCGCCTGCACTCTGGCGGCTATGGCGCTGCATGCAAGGTTTTGGCCATCATCATCTGCGCCGGCGGCGCCGCCGGCAGCTGTGTCAGATGCGCTTGTCGCCGAGACGTATCATGACCTGGTGCCGCTGCACGTCACGCTGGATATCAAGTATCGCGCGGCGCGCAGATGCATGGCGGGACAGCGCCAGCAGTGCAGCCGCAGCTGCTAGCGGCGACGACAACAGCGGTGGCGGCGCACTGCGATTTGACATTCCGCTGGATCGAGGAACCCAACGCGAGCCTGTATCGTCGCCTGTATTGTGGCTTGAAGGGTGAGATTCCTGGGCGATGACGACCGCCGTGTGTCATGATGACCAAGTATGTTGCTCGCAAGATGTCAGCTATCGCACAGCTTCCACTTGATCACCCGACGACTGCACAACCGAAAATCCATCATTCTGCATCCCGCGTTGCTTTTTCGCCGGAAGCCATCAGCCATGGCAGCTCTCCTGCCTGTGTTGAGCGCGCCTGTCACGACGTTCTACGGCGGGCTGCTCGGCGTACTGGGCATCATCCTGTCGCTGCGGGCCGTGATGTATCGCAGGAAGAGCAAAGTATACTACGGAACCGGTGACAACAAGCTCATGGAGGCCTTGAGCAGGGTGCGCTCAAAATCGTCACCTGCTTGCACCGCCATTCTGCGATGCACGGCGACCGCCTGCATGTAAAACGCTGCGCTCAAGTGCTTGCAGAAGAATCAAAAGTTGCACAGATTCATAGCTACCATTCATGCATTGCGTGCACCTGCTGTCAATATCAGCTGTATAGACATGCACCAGCGGCGAGCGGTACACAGTTGGCTGCATTGTGGCTGCAGAGCACTGAGTGACCCAGACGTTGTCCGGCACCTTGTCGCACAACAGGGCCACGGAAACTACGCAGAGTACGCGCCGATCGGCGTCATCCTCAGCGGGCTGGCGGAGCTGTCGGGCCGAGCGCCTGCGGCGCTTGTGCACGCTTTCGGCGCGGCGATGCTACTGGGGCGCATGGGCTACGGCTACGCCGCCTCGGTACCGATAGATGAGATGTCGAGGAACCGCGACCGCGTGTACAGCCGCATCTGGGGTACGCACTTTGTCTGGTCGGAAGTTCGCAGCCAGCAGGCAGGTGTATGTTTGATGCCGCTGGTTCATTGCTCTCCCAGCTGTCGAGCAAAACCGTAAACCGTCAGACACAGCTGGCTCCACTCGTTTGTGAACCTGATGTATGTTCTTTGCTTTTCCAGGCATGTGCCTGACCTACGCCAGCATCGCCGGCAGCAGCGCGGTGTGCATTGGGCTGCCCGCTGTAGCGGGCTGATGTATGTTCTTTGCTTTTCCAGGCATGTGCCTGACCTACGCCAGCATCGCCGGCAGCAGCGCGGTGTGCATTGGGCTGCCCGCTGTAGCGGCGTGGGCGGCGATGGGGTTGTGTGTCGTCATGGCAGTGGTGACAGGCCCCTCGGGCAGGCCTGCCAAGGAAAACAGCGACACGTAGAGCGGCGCAGAGGCCAGGATGCGAGGCTGGCGCAGCGAGCCTCCAAGCGTCAGCGCCCAGTAGGCACAACAGTGACAAGGAAAGCTGGAGGCGCACTGAGGCATGGACAGACTGCCTGCCATTTTTGTGTTCCGACGTTGTGTGGTTGGTGTCCTGTGGACTTAAACCGAAGACATGCTTTGTCTGAAGGCGCACTGCAGGAAAACGGGTTTGATCACAATGCAGCCGTGCTCCGAGTTTGACTGCCCACTGCAAGGGGCGCCACTGACCAGCAATCGACCCGCATCCGTTCTTCCACAAAACTCGCCGTGCCCGCGCCTGGCCGCCGCCTCACGCGCTGCCGTCTTCAGCGCCGTTGGCAGCTGGAGCGTCGGCTTCCATCGGCGAAGCCTCGTCCTTTGCAGCCGCGCTGTCGACGTCCGCTGGGCTGCCGGCTGGCGCCGCTGCCGGCACATCCTGCAGCAAGCGGAGACCGCGCCAGCGCTCAGGGCACGCGCACCAGGGCGAAATCATTAGCGCGCATGTGCAGGACGTCAACGTCCTTCTAGTCTGCCACGGTGCAGCTCGCAAGGTGCACTGCAGCAGCAGCGCGCACCTTGGCGGGCTTAAACATCCTGCTGAAGACCGCCTTGTCCTTCTTGTCAGCCGCCGCCGACTGCGCGCCGGGACAACACAGAGCTCTCAGCATGTTCGGATCAGGCACGAAAGGTGTTTGACCGCCAACGCACGCCCACAGCAGAGATGCACACTTCAAACACGTCCAAGTGCAGCATGGCATGGCACCCAGCTTCTGAGCCAGTCATGTGCGGCAGCAGCAGCACACCTTCTGCTCGTGCTGCTTGCACAGGACGCACGGAGTTGCCTGACCAACAATCTGGCAGGACAGCAGTCATAGAGGGGTTTTGGCACACCTTCTGCTTGTACTGCTTGTACAGGGTGCGCACGCCAGCGTTGCCCGGCTCCTCTGCGAGCGCGCGCTTGATGTCTGCAGCCAGACGCCAGCAAAGTTGACATAAAAACTGATATGCGATTCCAGCAGGGTCCAGCTTTGAGACGATGCGGGCTATCCTAATGCATGCCCTCGGTGCACCAGACGATTGCAGATGCCAACCACCTTGTGGACTGAACAATGCTGTTTCCTGCTAGTTACAGCTACCACGAGAAGATGGACCACTGCTGCACACCAAGGATGTTCAGCCGGGTCAGAAGACCACAAAGTGGTCACAGGGCCTCGCTTTTGCATGACAGCTGGACCAGGGATTCAAGTGGTGCACCTGTTTCGGCCTCCACGAACTCGCTGAGTGCCAGGTACGCCTGCGCCCGCCGGTACAACGCCTTCACGTTCGAACCGTCCTTCTCCAGGACCTGCGGTCCACCACAAGGCGTAGATTTGCAACGTGCTTCTGCACAACATGGGTGACCGGAAAAGTTGGTCGAGGCAGCAGCTGGCTGTGGCATCTGCGCCGTAGACATGCCGGTTGTTGTTTCGAGCTGGCGTGGGCAGCGGCCGACTAGAATGTGTTGCCGTGTCTGCACCACTGCACAGCAATGCGGCTGCAACCAGGCTGCTACGTAACATGCTACTGCACAGTGCAACTGCAAGCAGTGTCTCCAGACGCATCTCATTTGGGTCTGTGGCACCTCCTTGGCGGCGAAGACGGCAGTAAACCCTCCCAGTCACCTCTCAGCACGACACGTTTGATTGGTGCAAAAAAGGACCCAAGCACACTGTTGGTGGCAAAGTTGGCGTCGCGATTGGCACCCAGCTTGAGGTGGGAGCAACTTGACCGGCGCGGCGCTACTTCACACATGGGAATGAAAGGTCAAGAAGATTTCTTGGATCAGTGCAAACTGTGTCGACGGAGAGATAGCCTCCCGGCTGGTACCCAGCTTGAGGTGGCCGGCTGCCTGGTCGCGCAGCAGCTCCTTACTTCTCTCCAAAAATACGGTGATGAGAGATTCTCCTGGCAGTGCCGCCTGTACCTTGTTGGCGGCAGTCATGGCGTCTCGATTTGCGCCCAGCTTCAGGTGGCAGGCCGCCTGGTTGAGCAGCGCGCTCTTCAGCACCTCCCGCGCGGACGCCTTGATATCGTCCTTGTCCTTCGCGAAGTTCTGCGCCTGCTCCGCCAGGTCCGTCGCCGACTGCAGGGTTTGGGAATCAGGGTTCAGGGTTCCAAAGTTTCTGTTTGACTTCCTTCGCCTTTGCGCAAGTCTGCGCCTGCTCTGCCAGGTCTGCCGCCAACTGCAGGGTGTGAGGTGCTAGGGTTTCAGAGCGGGTGTCACTGCAGCGGCAGCAGCGGCAGCGGCAGCAGCGGCAGCGGCGGCAGCGGCAGCAGCGGCCAGCAGCGGCAGCGGCAGCAGGCGGCGGCGGCAGCAGCAGCGGACACGAGATGTGTCTGGACAGCAGGGTCCGCTGGTGTCATTGCGCCTCTGCCAAAACAGCGCAAAACCGGCTGGCGGCTTGTTGGCACCATGCCCAACGTCAGCCCAACCTGGTTCATGGCAAGCGTGGCGGCACGCTTGCCTGACTTGAAATGCGCGCATTCCTTCCTTCTGCTGCTCACTTTTCACCAGACATCTTCGCATTCAGCTCACCTTGTACTTGGCCAGCGCGGCGGCCCACTTGCCCGCCTTGAAGCGGTCGTTGCCCTTGTCCTTACGCGCCGCCGCCTCCTGCACCTTCTCCTCGTCTGACATCGAGTACGTCTCCTTCGCCTGAGACGCAAATGCAAGCAAGCTCAGACACTGAGGCGCGTTGTGTGCAGCAGCGCGCGTAATCTATGCAAGGGAGCCGCCTTTTGCTCGAGCACGGACAGCTGCCGAGCGCTGCCAAACCCTCTCGAAAGGATCGTGTGTCCTCGTGCAGGCAGCGAGCAATGCCGCCTCTTGACACGCAAGCGCGTCTGGGCTTGGCGCCAGTCGCACGGAAGCACCTCTCGCAGAACATCTCACGCGAAACATGCTCTGCTACGACTGGCTCGCTGACAGCCAACCGCAGCAGACAGCCGGCAGTAGCAGATAGCCGGCAGGAGCAGATGACCCACGTTCTCAAAGTCCTTCAGGGTCACAGTGTAAACGACGGTCGCGTCTGCCGGCACAGCGCCGGCCTGCCGCTGCGCGCCCTCGGCGCCGAACGCGTACTTTGGCGCGATGGTCACCTCCGCTGTTTCTCCCTTCTTCATCTTCAGCACCGCCAGGTCCACGCCCTCCGGCACTTGTCCTGCAATAGGAGATCATATTGGTGAGGGTTCTGACATTCAGCCGAACAATTGTTTGCATCGGCACGAATGCGAGTCCCCTTGCTCATCTTCTGCACCGCAAGGTCCTATGCCCTCCGCCAGCTGCACTCGACCTTGGCAGAGCACGAACTCTGCGGCAGGGCAGAGTACGTGATCTGCCATGGTTTTCTTCCTGTAGGATCCTTGCGATCGTTTGAGTGGCGCACCTTCGTCGGCCACGAAGTCTGCCTCATAGTCCTCGAAGACGGCACTGTCATGCAGACGGCCACGCCAGGCGCGCCTGCACCTTCTCTCTCGCCGTTCTAAGGGATCGGTTTCCAACTTGAATGGCGCACCTTCGTCCGTCACGAAGTCTGCGTCGTAGTCCTCAAAAACGGTGCCGTCTTGGAGACGGCCCACCATGCGCGCCTGCACCTTCGCCCCCTGGTTCGGCTTCTTCCACTCCGAGGTGTCCGAGGACAGCGTCTGCGCACGCACACAGAAAGGGGTTGAGCTCAGAAACATAGTTTGCTGTACTTGAGCTGACAGTCGCACATCTTGTCAGTAGTGAAAGGTGTTGAATGGGAGCTCGGTTCAAGGCCTTGTTGATAGCGCCAGGCTATACGACGAAGAATCAATGACGTGCTGAAATCACGCTGGTCATGCAAAGAATCATGGCTGCACGGGCCAGAATGTCTAACGAGGTCAGTTGCGGGTACTTTGTGGAGACTCAGCAGCCTGCGCAGGCTCATCTCAGCAGCCTGCGCAGGCTCATCTTTTTCACGACAGCGCCGCCGTCTGTCACGTCCGCTCAGGACGCCAGCACGCATTCCAACTTGAGGAAGACTCTGGTGTCTCGGGTCTCGCCTCCTTTACCACGCGCCGTCGTCGGTCACGTCCTCCACGATCTTCCAGGACAGCAACTGAAAGCTTCTGCGTCCTTGACAGCCTTTCAATCAGATCCTCGAGTCCACACCTTCTTCACCACGGCGCCGTCGCCGGTCACGTCCTCCACGCTGTTCCAGGACACCAGCTCCAGCTGCACCTCCAGTTCTGCGTCTGCCGGCACGCTTGCAGGGCGCTCCGCGTCCGAGAAGCCATCTGCAGGTGCACACAGACATTGAGCGTGGCACACCTGCAGCAGCACCTCTGGGCAAGGGCGGTGGCTGGCGACACGGGAGCAGCAGTCTTCTCTGTGGAAACGATCGTGCAAGGACTGTTTGCCCACTACGACACCATGAGGACAAGCTGAAGACGCTAGAAGATTATGGCTTGTGGCGTGATGTGTCGAATGGCAGACCTCGTGTCCATCATTCACAAAGCACCGCAAAGAAAGGGTTTTGGCGTGATGGAAAGAGTACGCACAGTCGGAGCGGACGAGCAGGTTTGCCGCCTCGCCGCGCTTCATCGTCGGCAGCGCGACGCCAAAGGCGCGCAGCGGCCCCGCGGCCGACAGCGGGAACTCAGCGCCGTTTGCCGGCGACGACGCGACAACCTCGGCGCTGCCCTTCACCCGGATCTCGTACTTGACTGCGCACGCAACGGCAAGCAGAATGTCGATTATGGGGGAAACAGTCCTATCTGGAACTCGCCGCCGACTGTAAGGGACGGCGTCCTCACTTCGGCACTGCCCTTCACTGCCCTTCCAGAGTTTGACCGTGCGCACAGACGGGGGAGCAAATTCAATGCAGACTCTGACATTGCGGCTTGCGAGGTGACACGTGAAGGCTGCTGGAGCTGCGCTGCTGCCCTGGAGGCGCCCAAGCATGTGTTGTGGGTGGCACAGGCGTGGCAGCAGTCCCGGTATACAACAGCAGCAACAAGGACGGCAGCAGCAGCAGCAAGAACAACTGCGATACTTGCTCATGCGCCAGACTTTCAAGGGGAGCACGCACCAAGGACCTCGTCTCTCGGCTTGGCGCGCTCCCAGCCGTCGCCTGGCTTGTCCGGCACCGATGTCTTGATGACGCCTGCGCATGGAACACAATTGTGGTCAACAGTTGACATCCCGGCTGCCGCCCAACTTGTCAGGCAGCGCCTACGCGCCAGCAGCTTGGAGTTCTGCGATTGGTGGACGTCAGTAACCTCGCAGCAGCGAGTGTGAGAGGTGCGGAACTTGAATTCTCATGCTGCAAGCTCGGGAAGCGGCGGGCAGTGCGGGGGAAGGCAGGATGCCCAACAAGGGTTGCACGCCAAGAGACCCACCTCCATCGTTGGAGATGTCCTTCGAGCTCTTCCAGCTGAGCAGCTCGACCTGCAGGATGGGTGCAACTTGTCTCATGGCTCCATCTTCTGCCGTGCATACTTTCTGATGCTGAGCCTCGTGTCCTCGAATATCTCCCATTGTTTATCCATCCCAGGTCAAACACAGGCGCTGCCCGTCCAGCACATGGCACAGCTTACAATCAGATTCCTGCGCAATGTGGCTGCTGCAAGCCCAACTGCTACTCCACTCACCTCGAAGTGCAGCGTGGCGTTTGGTCCGATCTTGGGCGGAGAGCCCCGCTCACCGTAGGCGTAGTCCGATCGGCAGATGAGGATGGCCTGCAGGTGCGTAGAATGTAGCTCGGTTGCAGACATACTGATGATGAATCAGAGGCTTTCTGGCACTGCTGGTGTGCATCCTAGAAACAGTGAGGCTGCTGCAGGGTGGTTTGCACTATGTAGCTCACCTTTTCGCCCTTCTTCATGGTGGCCACCCCCTCGTCCCAGCCCTTAATGACGGATCCTGCACGCAGTGCATGATGCACATGAGAGGCAATGCCGTGTGTACGTGTCCTTTGCTTGCCATGAATAAGCCGCGCGGACTGCAACTGTCTCGAGGGCGCGGCGGGGAAGCCCCAGCTGCTCACGGCAATGGCAGCTGCCAGCTGCACACATCAGCTGCGAGACTTTGGTCGGCCCTCTCGGCTGCTGGTGGCGCATGTGCTATGTTCATCAGCAGGCGTCCATCGGCACGACAAGCAGAAAGCAGTCGATGCGTACCCTGGCCAAGTGTGAACTTGAAGGGGTCGCCGCGTCCGCGGGAGCTATCAAACTCGGAGCCATCCTCCAGCGTGCCGACATAGTGCACTGCGCCAGGATGACTGTGAGTCAGCGGGTCGCAGCGGGTTGTTGTTGGTGCACTTGTGTCTACCGACGCACGGTGCCAGTGCGCGCATCTCAGTTGTGCAGCTGCAGTCACCTGTGACCTCGTCGCCGGACTCCGGCGACTCCCAGCCCTCTCCCTTTGTCAGGATCTTCTTGACCAGGCCGCCGTCCTTCTGCCGGCAACAAGAAACTGCCGATGTCAGCTCCTGTGGAGGCTTGTGTGGCTTGCAACAACGGCAGATAGTCAGATGTGGCGCGATATAATGCATTTGCTTACCGTCAGCTTCTGCTCCTGGCCCACCTCCGGCTCATCGAAGCTGAAGTCCTCCTCGCCGTCTGTTGACAAGACGGCAGATCATCAGCCGCAGGACTGCAGCAATTCTGGACCGTGGTAGCACGCATACAGACAACATGCATGATGAACGATGTTGCATAGAAGGTGCCAGGAATGATCCACTGCAGCGTGCGACATCATCTGGCATGCATGGCTGCCAGGCCACGTACATGTTGACATGCTCCGGCAATGACATGAAGCACAACAACAGCATTGTACAGTCTGTCTGTCTCCATATGCAGAACAGTCAGGCTAGAAACGCAAAAATTCGCTGCGCATTGCCGCGTCTCGAAACTTCGATCAAATTCGCACCTGCCGTCGAAAACTCCTCCGGCTGCATGACCTCGTCGGCGTCCGCCATGTCGGAAGGCTTCAGCAGAGTGGAATAACACGACACTGTATGCAATGCAGTGCTGCGGCACGCGCGGCTGCAGAGAACTGAATTGATGTATTCCGCGGACTCCAGCAGAGCATGACTAGCAGTTTAGGGTCTTAGGGCAATCCCCCGATTGAAGGGGGCTGACTGAGATCCCATCAAAGTACTGGGACGCGTCGGAAGAATAAGATTGTGAGACCAGTGGCCTCGCGCAGGGCACAACCGCTACAGCAGTCGTCGCTTGTGGTGGATCCAGAAAGGCACTGCACACACATCAAGTGCTCCAGCAATCGTACCAGGAGCAGGGACCGGCCGATCCGGCTCCTCTGCTGCCATGGCGATGGTTCAGACTGCGCCTGCAGGCTCGATTCAGGGTATCGGGCCTAATGGCTCAGCATATGGCCAGCCGACCGGCTCAGGCTATGGCCCGCCGCAGGGAGGGCCGTACTACGGTCCTCCGGTCAAAGAACGGGGTCCATCGATGGCCGACGTGGTGAGCGACAACGTCGCTGTCGCCGTGGCGAAGGTCACGGGCGGCAGCCGCAAGGTGGGGCCCTGGCTCGAACAGTTGGATCATGCTGAGCGTTGTGCTCTGAACCCTCCATACCGACCAGTCGCTGGGCCTGCGGGTGTGGCGCTCCCCAACTGGCAGGCCGGACGGTCGTTGGATGCTGTGTGTAATAACGCTAAGTGACGCACAGCTGGTGTGCGAAACAGCGTGGCGCAGGACTACTGCACGTCAGCTTCGAATAAACCGGGTCAGCGCACTGCATGCTCTGCAGCGAGGTCGGTGCTGAACGACCTGCCTAGTTGCAGTTGTCTGTTTGTGTGATCTCAGCAGCTTACAGGTCACTCCAGCCCGCGGCGTTCCAGCTCGAATTCTGTGCTTTCGTGCAATGGCATGGCTTTGCGACAGTAAACGCATGGTGCTCGGACCTACGGAGGCAGTGCGATCACTGATGGTTGTCTGCACCCCGTGTAGCTGCAAGCATGCTGGACCAGCCTTTTGAATCGTGCTTCTGCTAGACTGTGACTGCTTGCATCGACATGAACCACTCGCTCCGGGGCGACACCGACTCTGACTCAATCGAGCTCTCGGAGGCTGAGACGAACCCACTGCTGTACACTGCCCGAGACAGGGTGTAGCACTCACAAGAGGCCGGCATCTGCCACGCTGTATGTCCCTGATACCCTGTATCAGGGCCTGCTGCGCCACCGCACAGGCATGGCACCGCCTATCGCTTGACCGCTGTGCGCCATTCACTGCAGGCGGTGGACATCGCAATCGTCAAAGCCACGACTGCGAAATTCTCGGTGGTGCCGAAGGAGAAGCACGTCCGCAGTGCGTCCTCGCACCTCCTGTTGCGAGACACCAGTCAACTCGCCTGTTGTGCGCGTCACACAAGCTTCTTTTTCTGTGCCGTTCACGTGGTGTTTATGTAGCATCACGAATCCTGTTTTCGCATCCACGCAGCGTTGAAGATGGCGGCGCACGGCGGGCAGCCAGGCAGCTACACGGGCTACGTAATCACAAAGCTTATTGAGCGCCTGCACGGCGCCAAGCACTGGCTGGTGCGCCACCTGCCACATCTGCAGAAACCCTACTTCGTGGGCCTGCACCGACTCGCGGCGCATGTCTGGAGGCATTCGCTTGCTGTGACACCCCCGGGCGCGCACGCGCTCATCTGCTTTGCCAGAGGTGTTTTTTCCATCAATGCCTGCACCGGCGCCGCGTTGTGACGTGTATCTGCAGCGCTTTTTTTGCTGACCCCTGCTCCTCTGCCCTGCTGCAGTGTGCGCTGAAGACGCTGATGGTGTTCCACCGGCTGATGCGGGAGTGCGAGGGCGCCTCCTTCGTGGCGGAGCTGCTGCGCTACAGCGACCACACGCGCGGTCATCGCGGCCACGCGCTCAACATGGACAACTTTGTCGACGGCGGCTCCGCCGAGGGCCGGTGCGCGCTTCCCTCTCAGCAGCGGAGCACCCTGGTCTGGCGCGGCAGTAGGAGATGCAGTGGGGGTGCATGGCCTGGCTGTGGGCGGCAGCAGCGTCGGGATCCCATCCCAAGCAAGTCGCGGTGTCTTGACGGCCGCACGCTGCTGCCCCAAACTCGTGGGCCGTCTTTGCTACACCCGACCAGCCCTCTGTAAAGGGCTGCTTGTGCCGCCGCGCAGGTTCGACTACAGCGAGTGGGTGCGCGTGTACGCGCGGTACCTGGACGAGCAGCTGGAGGTGTACGCCAAAACCACCTTCTACCAGGTGCACGTTCCCCCCTTGTGCAAGGTGTCAGGCAGCATGCATCTGCGCCGCTGTTCCGCCAGTGTGTGTTGTGTCTTTGCACCGTTGCTATGTCAAGATGGTGCATGCGGAGGCCGGGAAGGAGGGACAACAGCAGTGCAAGGGTGTTGATGTGGTGGCAGGAACGAAACCCAAGCATACAACAAAGTTGTATGCCCGAAAAATTTCAGCATAGCTGAAATCCAATGTTTCGGAACGAAACCCTTTGGCCTTTGCTTACGAAATAAGCTGGAGGCTTATTTCATCAGTAGGAGAAAACATAGTTTTTTCCTCGCTAATAAAGAAAGCTAAAGCTTTTCTTATAAGCAAAGCTTAGGAGTTGGTCATAAGCGCAACAAACAAACTGTGGTTCCCCGTTGAGCAGGAGGCGGACGGCGCGGCACCGGCGGAGAGCAAGATGCGCAACCTGCCGCCGGCGGACCTGCTGACGCAGCTGCCGCCGCTGCAGCGGCTGCTGGAGCGCCTCATGGACTGCCTGCCACGGGGCGCCGCCGCCCGCCACTACGTCGTGCAGGCCGCGCTGCTCACCGTCGCGAAGGAGTCCTTCCAGATCTACCGCGCCATCAGCGAGGGCATCATTAACCTTGCGGACTGCTTCTTCGACATGGAGTACACCGATGCGCAGAAGGGCCTGGAGATCTACAAGCAGCACACCGTGGACAACGACAAGCTGGGGGTGCGCTGGCGCAATCTGTGCAGTTCATTCTGTTGCTTGTCAAAACCTTGAAAATCGCGAAAAAGGGTCTGGCTACAAGCAGCACACCCTGGACAACGACAAGAGTGGGAGTGCCGCAGTCTCTGCTGTCTGAGGCATCCTATGCGATGACAGCTCTGTGCGCGCCTTTCGTGCTGTGTGCAGTGCTGGCTTGACGATCCGTGTTGCTCCGCGTTGTGCCTGGAGGCGGGTGTAGGGTTTAGGGTTTTAGGGTTTGCATACCGTGCAGAGACTGGCAAGCCACACAGGGGGAAGCTCTTACAGCAGAGGCTGCTGCAAGTCTTGGCCTGACGAGATTACTCTTGCGCCCGCAGGCGTTCTATGCGCAGGCGGAGCAGATCGAGGAGCTGAAGCGCAGCGCGACCTTCCCCAAGCTGACGCCGCCGTCGCCCGACTTCCTGGGCATGATGGAGGAGTATGTGGAGGCGGCCCCCCGCCCCGCCGACGGCGCCGGCTCCAAGGTGTGATTTCCGTATCAGCCATCACGGATCCGAACGTCTATTGAGCAGACTGGAGTGTGGAC
>JAABUL010002392.1_pt1 | contig 31277 bp, 18 predicted proteins | sample 5559151 | NCBI WGS metagenome assembly JAABUL01 (sample SAMN10711876, study PRJNA513368) | rock metagenome | isolation source: Antarctica rocks | place: Antarctica: Victoria Land, Pudding Butte sud
TTAATGCTTCTTGGAAAGGATTGTTTTGGGATGATAGCGTCCGGCTACGCGTTCTCATCCACGATTGATATCGTTGAGATGAATTCGAGAAAACGCCCACGTCAGCGTCCCTCGAACGGCCATGAGGTGTGAAACATGATTCCGCGATGCGGTTTCCCCTACGGACCACGCTTTTCGCGGATTTCCTTCCTCGCCCCCAATCCCTGATCTCAATTTCTCCTGGCGAGAGGTCGATTCAACCGCGATGTCTTCTTTATAGGGTACCGCAAACGCCAAAGAGGGCACAAAACATAAGACGTAAGGAAGTATCGCTATGTGCTTAACTATTCGAAGGAATCTCACATGGGGCTGCGTTTATGAATGCTTCCACAAGCATCCAAAGACTGACGCACTAGTTAAAGCACCACAAAAGGCAACGACGACTCTAGAATTCTTTGACACAAACAATTCTCTTGACCCTTCAACCACAAAATGAAGATCTCTTGTTAGATTGTTGTTTTGGCCCTTGCGACTTTGGTAGCTACAAGTTCGTTCAATTGCTCGTTGATCGCAACTGTGATTATGACTCTTGGAAACAAACATTCGATTCTAGCTTTAAGTTTCGTTTTAGTTACGAATGCTTCACACCTTGTAAGCATCACAAACATCGATGACTTAATCGATTACATAATAGTTTCGATCACGAACGTATACAAAAGTCAATTATCTTTGTTCTTTCTTTCCAATGCTAGCGACCTCGCCCCAATAGAAAATTCGACAACGATCGTTCTTTCTAACAACTCGTCTATCTAATACGCTTTCCCAATTGAATGGGCAAGAAGAATATACGTTGGGCCCAACACCAACTATTGAAGTAGTAAGATCGAAGATAGCTTTATAGGTCCACCTAATATTGACGTCAACTATGTCAATAACTACTTTGTGCCCATCATATGCTCTTCTAAGAGCATAGCAATCTTTAATTGTAACATCGATTTATTTAAATAGCTAGACATCACATGTAACAATCAAGTCGACGACTTTATTTGTCTTAATCTCGCTTAGAATATCGCAAATGAATTCGCTTTGTCTTTTTTCAAAGCTTGCGCAAAGATTGTCTACATTTATTCTAATAATAACAAGATCAACGTAAGCAATTTTAAGAGTAATCTAGTTTCTTGTTGCATTAAGACGTCTTGTCAAGCACTCTTAAGACAACTAGTTAAAAAAGAAAATTCAATAAACATCTAGATTAGAAATGATGAATTACGAGCAAAAAAAACACATGACTCTTCATCGTTAACACTTTCGCTAGCACATAAACTTAATCATCATTATCACTTGTCTCGATCTCGTGTTCATAGAAAGATTCACTAGATAAATCAAGTATTTTCATGTAGAGTCTTGTAGCTACTTCTATTAACTTGAGCGATATACGTCTCTATTACGAATCGTGTCATAGCGAAGAACATCTAGGTTTTATGATCGACGACAATATATAGTCGTTATCTAGCTTAGATAGAGCTTCAATTTAGTACATTATGCATTCAAAACACTTAAATATCGAATTTATATTCTTCTTTACAAAGCATAAACTCGTTATACGAATATTATCCAATAATAGTGTTATTGCATCACTCTTAAAACTTTTAACTAGAAATCAATCTTGTAGTGCAAGTTCGTTCCGCGTGAAGTTGCAAAAATTAAAGACTCGCTAATTAGAAATTCTATTTTAACTTTCTCATTAAGTATCTAAAAATCATCTATTGTCTTCGCGAAGCCAATTGTGAATCTATAGAAGCTAGAAATCGTCTAGATCGTAATTATATTAAGACAATAGATTTGCTTCACTTCTATACGAAATTCAACATTAACTTTTCTAAAAATCTAAAAATGCACTTCTTAAAAGCATTGCTCTACGACACTATTTTCGTTGCTTAAATTTTTATAGCTTTAGCAACTTCTAGTATAGCAAATCTCTTATATGATGCGAAGAACAAAAGCAATTCGAAGAGCAATAATTCTTTTGCTAATGAAGTTAAAAATTTGGAAACTTAAGTCAAAGGCGAGATTAACGAGCAATTAAAGAAACGATAAATATGAATTTGCCAATTCTTTGAAAAACATGACTAAGTATAGCAAGACAAATCTTTAAAGATCGAAGCTTTCATTTATAGCGAAAGAGATTGCAACGAGTTTATAGAAATAGTGAATAATCTTACGCAATCTATTAGAAAAACGTGACTTTCCACGAAGAATGGCGTGACGTATAGCTTTGAACTACTTTATCAAGATCTCTAGAGTCAAGAGTAGCTTAACATTTTTATTAAGGATTCTAGTAACGAAGATCGATGCGACGATTTCATTGATAGTTATTTCGCGAACATCTCTATCTCTTGCAACAATTGAGGAAACATTAACTACGTAAGATTTTGAATCAATTCTAGCCTTTAAGTGAAGAGAATGATTCTTGTCGCAAGATCGTTGAAGAAAACGCATTTAATTTGTGAAATTTTGTTAATAAGATATTCATTCTACAACAATATTTAGTGTGATACGCTCGAGATATAGTTTAGTTCTTGAATACTTGATGGACTAATAGACAAAATTATGCCCTATACTGATGCATCATTCATTCTCTTAACTTCCAAGATTTGTAACCATCTTGACCAATTCCTAAGACTATTAAAAGGGGATATCTGTGCCCACAATCCTCTTATCTTCTCTTCGCACAAAGTGAGATCCTTGTACTCTAGAAGAAGTACCAGGAGTGCAAGCTATGTGGGATCGAATGATGAAAATTATAGAAAAGTGTTGGGAGGCAATTCCTTTCGAGTCGAGCTAACTTCATTACTAGTGCTCCTCAAAACTTGCTTGCCTCTCAAGAGAAAGCTCTCTCTCGCCCTGCACAATGTTCTTGTGCTCGTGTTTCCAATCCTTTTAATTATGCATGAACTAAAGATGAATGCTTTTGTCTTCAAATTAGGGTTAAGAATCGAATTGCGATTTCCTATCCTAGAACTGGATGCTTAGGGTCCAGAGTTAGATGCTAAGATTAGTCTTCCTTCGTGAGCGCTCATGCTTTAGGTAATGAGCGAAGCTTCTAGCATAGTAGAGGCTAAGAGCTCTCTCTCTTGGCCCTACTTCGTGGTCGAACTTCTAACTAAATTATCATAGCAATTATAAGAATAAGAATCCCATCTCGATTTGTTAGTTGCAGGAGACGAGTATTAACGTCGCATCAATTCTTAATAGAACTGCCTTTATGCTTACATGAGATGTTGTCGCATCTATGTTGGAACTTATCATCGTCTTTCTTGTGAAGTTTTCTTGACGTATTGATTTTCTTCGATAATAGATGTTGTCTCATTGATTCGCTATCGAACATCGTCAACAAGGCGATGTTCTATGCGTTTGTGAGCTTTCAAGTAAGATGGAAAAAATGAGAATTTCTATTAAGCAGGAATTCGCTTTTCGTCTCGTCTTAATTAGATTGAAGCACAAACGCTTAAGAATCGTTATAGTTTTCGCTAAAGAAAATTCTAGCAAAGTACGACTAAAAGCATTACAAGAACTAGTGGAGTCTATCTTAGATGCTTGAAGGGCGTAAAGTTCAAAACTTTCTAATCTCTTCTTCGTTCGTCGCTAACGATCTCGCCCTTGTTGGCTTTACTTAAATTGACTCTCTAACTCGAATCGTCTTCTCTCTTTAGAAAAGAAGTAATAAATGTTTTTATTACTCATTGTCGATTAACTTGCTCTATTAAATCTTTTAGTGTTAATCTCATTGCTTCGAAATAGAGATGCAACGCTTCGACGTGTTGACCTAGTTAATCTATCTATCTTTCGCCAATGTTAATATTTTTTCGTTGATTTGCTTTATCAAGATACCTTGAATTTTCCACTATTCTAAACAAATATTAGCAATGTTGAGACCACAATATTCTCTTTATACAATGCCTTGATCTCTTTGTATTTCGATCTTATTTTCTTTGCTCTAACGCTAGAATCTTGATCTTCGAGCGAACTCTACAAATTAACATGATCGATGCACGTCAAAATAGAGATTCGATTTGCATGCGAATTTCTAGCCAAAAGATTCTAAAAGAGAGTCGTTAGTTAAGGATTAAATTTTAAGATGTTATAACTAACGAAATAATTCAAGAACGAGAACAATGTTAAGTCTTTATAGCTAGTTGCGTAATTGTTGTTAATGAAGTCATTCCATCCATTTTTAGGATACTATTCATCGAAAAAACTAGTCATAACAAGAAATGCGTGCAAGTATGATGCACTAACATCCACGCATTGTTGTTTTCTTTTAACTTCTAATACAATTATATATTTAATTCTAGCGCAAGAAGATGCCATTAATGAAGCATTCGATGTGAACTAGTTATATTGCTAAAGCTTAAAGGATGTTGCTTTACAAATTGACTTAGTACGCATAAACTCTATGCACATTAGCAATTGTGTCGCAAATTCTCTTGATAAAGATAATAACTTACATAAGTTACGCGGAATTATCGAACGCTAAAGCTCATTAATCTTAGGATAGCTAATTATCTTGCTTAAGCAATCTCTATAATTTTAGTTATAATTTCTTATTGTAAAAGCAAAGAGCGATAACAAGACAATGCAAAATAAGAACATGAATTAAAATCCATCCATATAGTCTTATTCTTTTGCTATGAAAAGTCTTGTCGCAAGCGTGACTTAAGTGTACTTGACGACGATTCGAACGCATAGATAACTTCAATGCATTCTTGCTCTTTGCGCTCATTTATTTATGAATCGCTTGAATGGAAATGTAATCTCGAGATATCTAAAGAATTGCACAAGAGTGATTAACGAAAGTAGCATTAAACATCGTTAAGATCGAATGACTTAGCGAAAAATTAATCTAGTAACATTGTTTTAGGGTTCGAACAATGTACAAAGTATAGCTTCTTCGATCGTTTGTCTTAAACGATCTAGATACTCGAATCATTTAAAGTAGTTATTACATTCTTACATTCTCGTTATTACATTCTTACATTCTTGTCACAATCTTCGCTCTAATAATTATGACAACGCAAGATAGAAATGCGCTATTCCAATTTTCTAGAATAATATAAGACGTTCCACAACTTGAATGAACGAATATTGATATTAACAACAATCTAATTAAGTCATTTGTCACACGTGCGATGTTAAGCTAGCTTCTTACGAGAAACTTCGTTAGAAAAAGAATGCGTTCGAAAGTAAAAATGTTATATTGCATTAACGACTCTTCGAAGTTGATTAAACTAATTAATTCAACGAGATTCGCATAAGACTCTTCAATATCTAAAGCGAAGAAGTCGCAAAATTGAAAAAGATTATAAGTAACTATTAAAGAGCATTTGCAACTTAGCAAGAGACACTAAAGTTAAAGAAAAAAGAATGCGCTCTTGTAATATAATTTTTAAATCACGAGTCTAATTGTTATAAAATAATCGAGAGATCGTTAGAGCAAAAGCGTATTTATATTTAAGACTTCATTAAATTTCTAAATACTTTTAAGATTTTAAGAAGAGCGAATCTAAATAACAACGCAAGCATTGACACAATTTGATTCGAAAAAAATGACATGAAAGAAGCACTCGAACAACTAAAGACGAAGACAAAAAACCTAGAGCAAAAGCTCTATAACACTAGAGACGATCTCTAGCATAAGCGACTTTTGCTAAAAGAGCTATCACGCAACTTTAAGATCGCGTTTGAAAGTATCTTTATATTATCAACTTCTAAGAGCAATGAAAAAGAGAATAAGCAAATGATGCTATTGTTTGAATCTTGTAAATAGCGAAAACGAGTGCGTAGTTGAGGGATAAAGCGACGAATATAGTTCTCATATTTGATTCTTAGTTAATTTCACAACGAATGCATTATTCTACGTACTTAGATAGTTTCATTAGTATGAAATCTTGTTATCGTAAGCTTCTTGATTGCAAATCTTTTGTTGTGAATAATCTTTCTTATGTTTAAAGTAATGGCGATAGAAGTTGCTCTCTTGTCGCCAAAAGCGAATCTATCAAAAGCATCGAATTGTGAATGACTATTCGTACTATTAAATCTTGTATAGTTCTCTTCTTCTTCCAATCGACATTTCGTCATTTCATTTATTTAATCTAGCTTGCTTCTAGTAAAGCTTTGTCGATTATGCGTATAACTTCTTGCGAACATCTAACGTGATTGCAAGTAATTGACATAAACGATCTTAAACTTCTTGATCCTAGTCGCATAAGCTAGTTGATAAGAGAACTAAAAAATTCCTCGAATTAACGACCTTCTTCTCTATTGTTCGTGGAACGACAAGCCAAGAATCTTGCTCTTTAGAAACTTTTCTTCGACAACAACTTCAAGAAACACTTTTGTGACGACGTAACAATCTTGCGAATCGACAACGCAAGCATTTACTTCAATTATTTTATCTTTTTTGCGAAGAGTAGCTCAAGTCAAGCGATACTCTTGACAATCAAAAATTTTTACGTTTGTGAGATCAAGTCATTTCCTATTTAGTGAGCCAAAAATACAACTATGCAACACCTCTACAACGTCTTGCACGTTCGCCTCTTCTATCTTTTCGTCGATGTCGTCTGCGTGTTTGTCGATAACTTTGTCGACTTCGAACATGTCGTTCAATTGCTAAAGTCATGAGTTGCGATCAACAACGCTTTCGTTCATTTTGACAAGATTCGATCAAGAGTTGTTATTGTCAAACGTGAAAACGCAGCTAGTCCCAATCCCACCTATGATCTTCTTAAGATAGACGATCTCTAGCAAGGCCTCCACGATGAATCTCTAAAAGAATTTTTCTCGTCGATCAAAGTGCTTCACCTAGCCAATGAGCAGCTATTCCCCCTGGCACGTTTTCGACGACTCAAGGAGCTTCTTTGGAGAGAGATGAACGAAATGCGTTAGACTCGACAAAACCTTGGCTATCTATATTTTGCCAAGCACATCGCTCGGTTTTTCCGCATAACTATAGGCCACATCGCAGCCTCGACGAGTTGGCCATTCGATTTCATATTAACGAGTCGACGAGGCAACGAGATCGAGCCAGATTTCGTTCATCACTTGTCTAGATTCTTGCGATGCGAAGAGGATCACCAAGTTCCTCGCGACGCGCTGATGACTTTCATTGCTTTAAGTATTATGTTAGACGTGTATCCCCCAAAGATGCATGATAAGACAATTCTAACCTCGATAAAAACGACAATATCTAATCAAAATCCGTAGTCTTCAATCTAGAGATGCTTTATAACGTTCAATATTGACATCTTTGTCTTTAGTCTCTTACTAAGACATATAATGATCGCGATCTCGTTTAGCAATAGAACATCTTCATTCGTAGCTAGTTGATTCAACTCTATTTCTACATGATCGCATTCGAAAAGTTAACCCTACAAATGCATCGAGAGAAGATAACTTTTTTCGATATTAACTAAATGCAAATGAAGAGCAACCTAAAATTATTCTTTCTTGTAAATACGTCATATGCGAGGTTTGCGTTCGAAACATCGACGATGAAATCTTGATCTTTGACTTTTAATATCGAATTAACGTTTGTATATTGTGTTAAATAAGAAAGCTTCTAGTGAGATTAAGATCGCTCATTGTCGAATTACGACTCTTGAGCATAGACAATGAGAAAACTCTTAAGATTATAGCGATAGAATTTATGGATGTTTTGCAAAGTATTCTAGGAAATATTTGAAAAATCTAGGATTTGTTCGATGTTGTATATGGCACTAGCGTTAATGAGTTTAACGATTCAACATTAGCTTTTAATCTAGTTGACATAAGAACAAGAAATCTTATCGTGTTAATTCTCTTCTTGCGCCAACTATTAATTTCGAAGTGTGTGAAGATGTTTGATACTCTAGTTAAGCAACTATTTTCTCTCTCTTTTGATCGAACGAACGTTCTTAATCGTCTTCGATGTGTTCTAAGATCGTAATATCGTGACGAATGCTACGATGCGAAAATCTTGAAGTCTCATTTGCAAGAAAACCTAGACTCTTAGGGCTAGTTGTTCGACCACGTCTAGGGTCTCATCGCCACGAAGGTTGGCGTCGCAACAATTATTATTGATAAAGACATTCTAATCTTGTTAACGAATTACAATGAATCGAGCAAGTGGAACGAGAATTGCGATATGAATGAAGAATATTTCTTTTCAATTCCATGCTAACTATAAGTTAAACTATAAAATCATTCGTCCAATGAATACGAAAGACGAATCGTATCTTTGGCAAGCGTAAGTCTTCTTTGTTCTATCATTGCATAAGCTTAAGTTGTCTAAGAGTTAAATAACTTCGACAACTCTAGTGTAAGCGTTCTTGATTATCTTCGCTATTGCTTGTGACTAATTTCTACAATCTTTATTTACTCGCATATACTTGTGCGACTAGCTTAATCTAAAACGAAGATATAAGTAAATATAACAATTCTATTAAGCTTGCGCTTTAAAAGAGTCTACGCATTAATTCTTTACTCTCTAAACTTAATCTCGTGGTATTTGTGAAAACAAGTATTAGCACAAAAACGAAGTCGCCAAGAGTTGCTTCTTTTCGTCACGTTTTATTCGACAACTTCATTTCTTAACTATGACGAATTTATATATTATCGTTCGACGACGAAAGCAACTTTAAAGACGTTGTGAACATCTTGAATTGCGAAAATCGTAAAGATTATAAGCGTCTTAACGTTGTTTTATTAAGAAACGAGTCAACGATAAACAACACTAGTTGAATGAACGAGTTGCGTCAACTCGTTCATTTGAATCTACAAATGATCTAAGAGTGCAAGAAGACAATATATGCTTTGCTTATAGCATTTTTCTACTTTGAACTAAGTTGCATCTTAAGCTCACTATTAGAAAATCAAATTTGCTATCTTAGAACGATACGATGTCGTCTTCTAGATGAAGTCATAATAGAATTGCTTAAACGAATTCATTCTTTTCATCTATTCTTCGTAACGCATAATAGAGTCTTAGGATATTACTTTAGTAAACGCGATCTCTATTTGTCGTATTAACAATATTAGAAATCTATGAAATTTATCGTTTAAGATCTAGATTAATCGACCAATATATATGCAACAAGTGTAAGAAGATTTCGACGAAAAATTAGCGCTTTTTCGCAAACAATGTAGTGGTTTATCGACTAGCAACATCTTGACGCTTCGTTTGATACGATCTATTATAAAAGTCTAAATCGCTCATGTAAATCGTATGTGATTATCGCGAATTGTAAGCTAAAAAGATAGATCTCTAATAAGGAAGATCAATACATTTCGATCAAGAAGTCTTGATTGTGCTAGCAATCGATGTCACTATATCGTAAGAAAGCGAAGATATACAAACAACATTAATAACGATGCAAGTAGATCCAAATTCTAAGATACCTTAATATGATTATTTCAATACGTGATTTTCTTAACCAAAACCTAGCATAATTATTATTGTGCTTCGCCTTGCTTCTCTAAGATAAATAGAATATTATCGTAGTAGTTATTGCACAAAAGTTCGTTTCATTTGTTTTTAATGTAAGCGACGAGCTTCGATGTTTTTTTAAGATTGCAACGACTACAAATGAAGTTTGCGCACATAACAAATCAATTCATGCATAACGAACGACATGAAGAAAGAGTCTTTTCGACTTCACTTAATGGCGTCATTGACTATTAAGTATTCTAGTAGATAAGAAAGAAAGTTGTTAGTTGTTTTCTAAAATCAAGTACAAATAATATGACGCTATTAATTATGCTATCGTTTAACGAGAAAAAGAAAGAATTCAATTAAGAGATTCTTTTTTGCTAACGATTGAAGTTAGTTGATGTCAAAGAAGTCGAAATTGAAGCGCGAGAGCTAGGTCTCGCGATAACGTTAATAATGGCGCAACTCTAGTAGACTATAAAGACCTTGCTTAAAGATGAGAAAGAAGACACTTGAAGTTAAGCAATTGGCGCTATGAATATTGAAACTTCAAGGTATGATTGTGGTCTAAAAGCTCGTAAGCAAAGATTTGCTCTAGTTCTAATAAAGTTAAGAATGCTTAACTACGTCTTGTTTCTCTTGCATCTACGAAAGCGAATGCTATTTTTCGATCTAGTTGTTAGCATTTTTGCGAAGAGATAATTGCAACGTTTACAATGTCTAATTACGACTTTAATTAAACGAAGCATTCGAAAATGCAAATTTAGTGCTCTCTCAAAATCGCTTCTTCTCTCTTTTCTATCTTCTTCTATTGTACAACAAGCTATTCTATCTTTATTTATTAACTATCTTAGCGACCTTATCCAACATGTCGCATCGAACATACTTCTCCCCTTTATCTTAAGAACATAAACGCTTCTTTAATCACATCTCGACCCAAAATATATTAACAAATTCGTTGTATAGATTAGAAAGCTAGCGAAAGCATGCTTTGACTCTCTTAAGATCGTTTGACGCATCTACTTCATCTTAAGATCTAACGAACGAATCAAACGATAAGTACTTTAGCACATCAAGATGTACTTCAAGGCTTTCGACGAACGAGACGACGAACGAGAAGACAACTACATTGGAAAAGATATAAGAATCTCTATTCGACAAAGATGATTAACTCACAACTAGACTTAGCTAGCTTTTGCAAGAATTAGCAATGCACATTGTACGTCTAGATTCTTAAGAGCTACATTAATGAGCTATAACTAACGATATATTGTAGATCGAAGACTACGAACCTCGTCATAGCATTGTTATTACACTAGCAAAGATAATAAGATACTATGAAATTGTCAAGCTAAAAAACGAAATATATTCTTGGTCAAATGCGTTCCCACATGTCGTAAAATGTACTATATCGCTAACATAATATCTAGTTGTTTTTGACACGCACTTGTCAATTTCTCGAATGTATAGAGATCTTAAATGTTAGCATCATCTTGTTCAAGAACGAAACGATTAGAGACCAAACATTCTAGATCTCATCTCGATCGACTTCGAGAAATGAATGACGCTGCTCGTTAAAGCGTATCTCGAGGAAGAGTATAAAAGGCTCCAAAAAGTCGTTCTAGATATGTCGATCAACAATCTAGACAAAAAAGAAAGGTTTCCAAAGGACATCTCTTGGCGACTGTTCCCCCAAGATGAAGAGCGTGGAATTCGTGAACACGTCGAATGGGCTATCGCAAAGCACGCAGATATCCAACTCCCTAGAAGCTTAAACCAAAAAGGGTCCCAAAGTCATCGTGACACCCCATTCCACACATCTAGCACTAGCAAACAGATATGCAAACCACAGAACCATGGTCACGTCAGCTTCGTCCTGCCCACAGACGCCCGATCCGATACCCCTCAGTACTTCGAAGACCCTACGCATAAGCGTACCAAGAAGGCGAGGAGACAAACAGACGGGAATTTACTGATCTATAGGGAAAGACCGAGACAATACGGGTCTGCTGGCTCGGACGATGAGCGGCCCCCTAAGAAAGCTTGATAGGTCTGGCTACGTGAATGATGAGGATAATTATCGCATCAACCAGGTATGGGCTTGGACCTTTAAATTCCTGTATTGCTTTTCGCCAACAACATGCACCTTAAACGCGTTCTACATTCACATCTACACGCAATACATTCTCTTATCTGACTGCCCTCCTCGAAATTTGGCATGCTACACAACACTTAAACTGTTCATGCCTGCGTGTGCTTCGCAAAGTTTAGCCCCGCCAACAACGTGTCGCGGATTTTTCGGTGTCCTTGATTCTTATGGAGCCTAGGGTCAAACCATAGCAGACGTGTGCTCCTGACGTACCCGGATAAATGTAAAGTGTTCGGGAATGCCATCGGGAATGCTGCCGAATGAAAGTTGATGGTCAAATGATCGTGCGCGCGGATGGAGACTGCTGGTCAGTGGCGGTATCGACCTCCCTATTCACTTCTGGCTCCTCGATCAATCCTGGCTCCCCCGCTCCACTTCTGGCTCCCCCACCCACTTCTGGATCCCCGGTCCATTTCTGACTCCCAAATCCCATTTTTGGCTCCCACTTCTGGTTCTTAGTTTGAAAATTTGCTTATTACCTGCCCAAATGGCTACTAGCTCCTACAGTGGCATACAGCGCAAGAATGTTTCATCACTCAGGCCACACTAGACTTCGACATGGACGTGAGCAGATAGTACATCTACGAGTCGTCCAATGCAGAGTGCGATAGAAGGCAAAGAGTATTTGGGGATGTGCAGGTAAATGGAACGATAGCCACGTCGGATCGTGTAACGGATTAGATGGTGAAGCTACTGTTCCGGATTACAAGTCTCCTGTTGAAGCTGTCGCCCTGAACGAGAACGATACGCGGATTTTTGGGGCCCCGAGTGAATCTTCAAGTACTAGCAATGAAGTTGAAGGGGCAGGGTTTCTAATTACCTTGAGACATTCGTTATTAGCCTAAAAGCAGAATAAGAGTATTACCGAGATCATAGAATTAAACAGCTTCCGCACTATGCGGCAACATTTATATCAACCCTATTGGAGTTAGAGGCAGATCTCTACATTTAGGGTATCTTATCAGATTTCTAGAAGGTTTCGGTTGTCAAGTTAAACCCTGCTATTGTACACGTGGTGATTCCAAGGGCTGTGGAAGGTCGTTCAGTCATTCTGTCCCTATACACCAGCTATGTGGGATGATTTCATGGAATAAAAATATTACGCTGCGGATGTACCCCTGCTCCCTTCTCATAAACACCAATGTGGGCTAAGAGCCCGCTCTGAAAGGAGCAAATCCATGTCGAGACGCAAAATCATTTAGCCATCCATTGCGATTCGGCATCGTCCGCAACGGCGTCTTCGAACGGATTGTCGTCCAGCCACTGCTCTAGGTTATCTTTGACCGCATGTTCGGAGTAAAATGTATCCAGCAGAGAGTTTAGTTCTAGACATGGTCAGTCGACTCTTTGACCACACACTTTGCGTACCCAACCTATTGATCAACGGCATTCGATATGAAGGTTGCAGAGAAAATCGACACGAGTATTCTCGGAAAAGCGTGAGCGTAATAGGAATTGGTACTCCTAACAGAGAATTAACATTACGATGCAAAGTCTCTTGGGAAACTTCAACCCTTGGGAATAGAGAATATCAGTGGAGGCTTGAGGGCGCCGTCACTCTCAAGCTCTTCGAGGTATTGATCGAATTGCGTTCGGATCATCTTTTGCATTATTAAGGTATTGGGTAAGAAGTTGGCTCCGTTGGAGACTGCGAACCATTAGCGGATACCGTGTATTAATGACCCGACAAGAATACGCACACGGAAGATCTGTTGATACTGTTGGATAGCTAGCCCATCTTTTGAAACAGTCACTCCATCCTCGAGGACACGCTCTTGGCCACGGGATGCGTTAAAGTCGAAGAGGCCGGAACTTTCGAGAGGTTGAAAATGAAGCAGCGGGGCGGGGAAGGTGGAGTGGACGGAGATTATGGACATGGCTCGCTGAGATTCCCATTGACCACCCAAAAGATCTTGCGTAGTGGCAGTCGAGCGCCGCAAAAAATTTCAAGGGGACTTCCAGTTGAACTCATGGCAAGGATGAAGACATTGCGGGACAGCCGCTTCTCGTGCTCTTTAACAAGGAGAATCAGTTGTCGTCCTTCTAGTAAGATCTTCAGTCTACCATGAATTGGCACCACCAAAAATGGTCCAGCCGTGGCGTACACCCAAAGTGGTCTACACCACGAGGCGTGATCCACACCACTAGCAGTGGTCTACACCCAAAGTGGTCTACACCTCGAGGCGTGGTCCACACCACCAGCAGTGGTCTACACCCAAAGTGGTCTACACCTCGAGGCGTGGTCCACACCACCAGCAGTGGTCTACACCCAAAGTGGTCTACACCACGAGGTGTGGTCACACTTAAGGTTGTTCACCGAAAGTCTTGCAGCAGACAAAATTAGATGGTGCGCCAGTCGGAGGCATTCGTGGCTGGGTAGAATACTTCGAATTTATCTAGGCGACATTAATGCTTACGTATCATTTATTTGGTTGATAATCCATTTCCAACAAACTCAATCCGTCATCTAAATAGCCTCGCACAAGCTTTCGCAAATCATCTCGAATTTCCTGAGATCTAGACACTTCGATGTCCATCAATAAGTCATCACGATCGATCGGGCAAAGAGCCTTATCCATGACAAGCATTTCATCGCCCTTCTTCCTTCCCTTTGGCTCGCTCAGCCTTTTCTTCACGAATGCCAGCTTTGCTCCAAGCCCAGGAACTCCGTCCACGAACGTGTCTCCATCCCAATTTTCTCCTCCCTTTTCCATCGTTGTAAGCATTGCGTCTGACTGATTGAATTTATAATCTCTTAATACTTCCGCTCGTAAAACATCATCTAGATTCATCGTCCCCTTATGAGCAAAGACTCGTCGATGTTGACCTTCGTTTAAGGAGTCATGCTCACTACGTCCGAACGCGTAGTAGATGAAAATGCGTAAGATCTAGACGAGTTAACGATGCCAATCTCGAGATGAAATTTGCATTTTACGTACGTAGCTGTCATCCAATGCATCGTCCTTCAAGGCTTGATTCAAAATCTCTTGCGTCGATGCCTCATCCTTTGTCATCGTTAGCGACTAATTCATCAATGACGATCTACGCACTTATCGATGTTTTCTAATTGTCAAACCAAGCGAATTCGTCGTATGCGAGTGATGAAGTCGTTGTAGACTCGAATCAATTGTCGTAGATATAGCAATTGGGCGACTATTTCAAATCCCAAAGCGATCATGAGAACCCTCTTATATTCCCTTAGAGGAGCGCTGATCCCATGCGAACCAATGAACAATGCTATATGGAAATCGCTTCGATCAAATTCGCATTCGTACTTAGCTAGTCGCTAAAGTTTAAAGATGAACCCTTTCTAAGAGTCGACCAATAAGTTTAGATTCGTTTGCTCGTCTTTCTTGCAAGACACTACGATGAACGAATGACTTTATAGAAAGAACCAAAAACTAATCGATGATATCTATAAGTTAATATACTATTCTAGGTTGATCTTTAATTTGTCATGGACGATGAGGCTTATTTTGAAGTCGTCGCCAGTCTTGGTGACCATTGTTCGTGGAAGGCGTTCTTAAAACACGCTATTTCAATATAAAGTAACAAAGAGTTGAATCACGAATGTGAAGTCGAAGATTCTAATCAAAACATAGAGACAAACCTAATTGACGAACGATTTAGAACTTAGATGACGTTAGAGCACGTACCTAATCAAGAACGCCAACGCTTGATGACTACGAAGAAAAAATTCGTACGAAAGCTTGCGAATGAAGCGTAATAAGAGTGCCATTAAGAAGCTAAAAATAGATATATTCTATCAATCTATAAGTGAAGTGTTGACGAAAGTGACCATGTGACTTACGATAAACAAATAAAGATTCCTAGATATGCGTAAAGAATACGTAGAATCGTAATAAACAACGACGAATGTATGCAACGCGACGAATGCGAAAGACATTATTTTCGCGAAGCGATAAATTCGTCGATAGTTGAACAATGATAGATTTAACAAATTCGCTAAGAAGCTTAGATGAAGATCAAAGAAAAGCGACGTCATGTTAATTATTAAAAGAGTTTTTGCCTTGTTTCTCGCTTCGTCGAAGGAAATCACACGAAAGATGACGCAAAAGACGTTGAGTAAGATATACAAGAACTAAAGTAGAACGTTGACAAAACTTCACGATTCCCAAATACGATAACGTCGCACAATCAATAAATAGATGAGATATCTAGACATGATAATATTGAGCGATCGAAGAACTTGCTAGATGAATAAAAAATCTTTCATAAACATCAAAAGAAGAAAGACGTCGTCTACGACGATAGCATAGATTTGAGTAATCTCCATGATAAACTAGTAATATAATGAGAACGTGCAAGGAAAGTTGGCGCAAAGAATGTAAGAGAGAGATGAAGCAACGAGGATTAACTATATATTGAAGGGCATTAGGAGACATTAGAGATGGCGACGAGCCTAGGGTCCAAAATTGACTAGTGGGGGGATAGAAATGACTCCACGACATCCACAATTGTTGTTGTGACTTTCGAAAAGATAGACTCTAGGCTATATTTAGGACAATGGCTCATTTGCGCCATGAATTTGGCGATATTTCGACTCATAACTAATGTCTTCATCATTATGTGAAATGATCTAACGAATTAAGAATAGAATATCAAGAATGAAGTTGCATAGAAGGTTAATGAATTATACTAGAAGTAGAAACATTGTAGCTTATCACTTTATCGTATAAAATTTGCGCGATAAGACTTAAGTAATTGACATCAACAAGTCGAGATTATTCTTCTTCCAATTATGAAGAAAGACATGCTTCAAGAGTTAGAGTTATTGTCGTTTAAAAAGAGTCAAATTTATTGATCTACAAAAGCTCTTTTGCGAAAGTAGACGTAATCTTCGATAAGAACTCTTTAGTCGTAAAAGATTAACAACGTAGATCGTTCGCTTCGTTTCTCTCACGCTTTTCTAACAATTGCATTATAAAATCTTTGATAGTCTAAACGTTTAAATGCTCTCTTTTGATTTCTTTCGACATGATTGTACAACGCTTCTACATATTAATTTTGACCTTATTGTTATCGTTTAAGAGAATAGATGAGCAAGTGATATTGTCGTGAATTAGATTCTTGGACTCGAGAAACTTAATATCGCTTAACACTTGAACTCGTCAATGCTAACGTTTAGATAAAATAGATTAGAATTTTATTTAATTGATTATTGTTATTACGTGAGTCTCTTTTGAGTGAACGAATGTTGCGACGACTTAGATTAGAGAAATTAACATATATTTAAAAACAACGTAAAGTTCGACTTCGAATTCGTAAGCATTTGTGCATTTGACGAAAAACTTTTTTTAAACTTGAAGAAGCATAGAGAGACTAATATTTTTGCTTAAGTTTAAGAGCTTTCTTATCGCAATTATTTTTAAAGTTGAACGATCTTTTGTCACTTTAAAATCTAGACGTTTCTTCTTTGTCATAATGACAAGTTCACTAATCTTGAGATTATAGTCTTCGTTGTACGATCGTCAAAAAGACTCTTCCTTCATCTTGAAAGATATCTTTTCGTTTAACTTCCTAGTAGCGTCGTCTTTTCTAAACGTCTCATTGGCAAAAGTAGATTAACTAGAAGGATGAAGATCGTTTGATGAAGATGACTTCGTCTTTCTAGTGTTTTGTTCAACGCTAAATCTTTTCGAAGTTAAACGTTTTCGATTCGTAGAATTAGCGACACGTTCATCGTCTTCTTTATTGAGATATGTTCTATTTTTTTTTAATTTGACAACGATATTGTTATGAGTGTTCGACAAGTCTTAGATGTTTCTAAATGATAAGAAATTGTCATTGATTAATAGCATATTATTCGAAACGAGTGAATGATCTTAAGAACGTTTTAGATTGACTTGTGTATATCGTTTGATAAAGTGAAAAGTCATTCTAGATGTCGCATGATGGAGTGTTGTCAATGATTAATGAAGAATAAATAAAAAGATCGTAAAGCACAAAAACAAAAAGTACGTAAGAAAGAGTGTAGAGAAATTATTTGGAATACGATGGAAGATCGATGAACATACTTTTCTATTTATAGGATAGCACAAAGTCATTTGATAATTAAGATGACATTTATTTCTAGCGTCTTAAGTCGTCAATTACGACGATGTGCTCATCTCTTAAGAGGCATTGGTCACCCTAGTTCCTAGCTAGTTCGATTCTCCTTAAGTCTAATCATAAAGTCTCATTAATAATTCCTCAATGCTAAAGCTTCTCTTCTATAAACGAAGATAATAATGTTGATTATCAAACGATGTTCTCGTGATGCAACGTATTCGAGTGCAAGCTTAGAAAGAAAGTCTAGAGCGAGAGAAGCAAACGAAGTATAAAGGCTCGACACAAATTAGATTCGAGCATTTTGATTTCTCGAAAAGCGAACTCGACATGTTCGATAAATTCAACGTGAAGAATTTGATATCAATTTTCGAAGAGAGAGATTGCTTTCAACAAGATAGTCGACATCACGTAACGATTATGATCGATCGCAAACAATTAGATCTTGTCATTCACTTCACTAGAATCTCTTCTATCGTTTTACTCGACAACGCGCAAATCGAACGACCTAAACTACAACTTCTCTTGGAATTTCGACTTAAATGTCTTTACGATCGATGTCGAATTCAAGCGAGAAAAGAGATGATTTCTTCCTAGCTTTGATGGATCGCGAATCTGTACTTGACCAATATAATCGACTAATTCGTGATTAAGTAGAACATCTCTCACTTACATCTCTAGATGTGAGCGACGATCTAAAAATCTACTTGATCAAGCAACTATTTAACGAGAAGAAATCTATCGACGATGAAGCATATCGCAAGATTCGTCAACATTGTCTCAACTTGCTTGCAACGACTTAATAATAAGCATGTTTAACGAAGAACAAGCAACAAGAGTTAAGAAGACTATTGCGAAGAGAAGACTACGCAACGACTTTCGATGCTCTATTGTCTTTCTTAAGTTTATAATCGAACGAAATGCGATTCGACGTGATGAAAATCATGATCAATTCGAAATATAATAAGATAGACTAGCTCTTCTTATGTATTGTGAGCTTATTAGATTATTAAGTCGCAAAAGATGTTTCATTGCCTTAATCATGTCAAGAGATTCTAGATCAACTTGATTCGATACGACAAATACAATATATAGAAGATAAATTACATTACGATGAAGGCGCTAGAACTTAAAGCATTAAGTACGTCGACATCTAATAGCATAACTTTATATCGTCAACTAAGAAAAAAGAAGATATTTAGCGCATTTAACTTGAATCGTCGCATGAAGATCTAGGCGAAACTACAAACGTAGAAGAGTCTTATTTCTACTCTTTGAATTTTCTTCGAAGACTTCAAGTACATCTAAGTCTACGTTCATTGAATAAAGAGATTAGTAAAGATGTTTTCTAGAGAAACTCTATATACAACGATGACGCAAAGCTTCTTCGAAATAAATTAGAAAAGAGACAAATGCATTATCTAAAAAGCGAAATCGATCTTTACTTTTAGATCTAGCACTATTTAAAATCGCGTAATTTTACATTATTAACAAGTGTTTCTTTACATTATGCGACACCTTCGTGAGTTGTCATTAGACTTCACGAAATTGAAGCTCAAATCTAGTAAGAGAAAAATCTAAACGACGAAGAATCTTAATAGATTCGTATTGTATAAACTAGTTGACTTAACGAAGCAACTAAAGTTTAAGTCGAAGAAGATCAACGATTTGAAGACGAAATACTTTAATTATGTAGACGAACGATTATCGTTTAAGCAATCGAAGTCTACGTACGTCGTCGACGAATCTAAAGAGTGCTAGAAGAGAAGATATGCATGTTTCTTCGATCTAGCGTATAAGTAAAGCAAGAACTTTCTTTTTCTTGATAACATGCATAACATAGACAAAAGTCAAGAAAGCAATATTCAATTCATTTTCGTAAGAAGGTTCGTTTATTTGGCTTACTTTGATAGACGAGTATTTTATTCGAAATCTAAATTGAATGATTAAAACAAAGAAAACGACAATCAAGAGCAAGAACAAGACTTCTCGCAAGAAGATATAAATCAAATATACGCATCTTAAGAGCAATTAAACGCGAAGAAAATGCGAGAGAATTGAGACATAAGCGAATGACAAGATTATGCAAAGTAGCTAGAAGACACAAGTCATTTATTTAAAAGTTCGTCTCGTTCATAAAGTATTTAGAGAAATTAGAAATCTTAATCGATAAACGACGTCGAAGAGCTAGTAACGTATGACGACAAGAAAGAACAAAGTTTAGTGACGCCTTTTATAATTTTATCAAGTTTTTATTTAAACAAGATTTCGTCCAAAGAGGGCTCGTTCGAAGAAAGAATCCCATTTAAGAAAACTTCTCTTCGATCAATTGCTTTAGCGTCTATGAAAGCTACAAAAAAGAACGAAACCCTTTAAGAACGATTCAAATTCATTTTTTGCAACGAAGACGATTGAATTACAATGAAAGAATACTTTTTCGATTCATCTCTTTCCTCTTTGATGAAGCTCACGACAGAAAAACACGCAAGGGAGGGACAATATTTATTCGATACGACTCTTTGATCATTGCACCCCTCGGAATGCTTTGAAGCTACTATGACAAATAGCACGCACGTCATTCTTCTATTTCTAGCAAGAAGAATTTGTATATTCTAGCAGCTCGTCGCATCTACTTCTTAATTGAGCGATAACGTTAAATCATTCAAAAATAACACTAGAAAAAAAGTTGCTAACGATAACATCTTCACGAAAGATTAGATACGAAAGAAACAAATTCTATAAATCTCGTTTACATGCCTTCACGTTCTTTGTCGTAATTCAATTTTCAACTAATATTGTTGCTATTAACACACATTTTTGTCCAATCAATCGTATATGCGTTAACAAGTCTATGTATAGCATGAACCTAAGAAATGACTTTATGATTGCTATCTAGATGCGACAACACGTTGAGCGATTTAAACTCATCGCTCCAAACATTAGATTCGAATAGCTCGTCCGGTTGAGATAACGTAGTTCTTACGATCTCGCAACGTCTTGCGCCAATATTTGAATCATTCATTTAGAACGATTATCGCCACATCTAAAACCCTAGTCTTCTTATTTCACATTCCTCGAGTTCGAACCTAATCAAGACACTCAATACTGTACGAATCGTATCACTTCTTCTATCTCTTAAACTCGTTCGTCGAAGTTTGCGATCAACGAGCTTGAGTTCTTTGCTAATCTCTTTAGGCGATTCTCTTTAATAGCGAGCTTTCTCAACAACATTCCTTGCATCTTTAGCATGCATTTTTTCATGTCTAATGCTTTTAAGACTTTCAAGTTCAAGACAAACAATTCGTTAAGACGTTCGCGTCGCTTCGCCTAGTTTTAAACGCGAAACTTCTTCCCTTTTTGAATTTCTTCATTTTGAGCAACTTGCCATTTTCTTTGGGGACGATTCGTCTTTCTATGTTTTGTCGCGAGTCTTGATCCTCTACTTGCGTTGAGCCCAAGATTTGGGCGTAGTAGATTACCTTGACATGGTGGATGCAATTGCGACGTGCTGGTGGATTGTATTATATTGGACTTGTAGAAGCAAGTCGCGGATTAGATTTCTGCAACTTTGACTCTAAATATGGGTCTCCCAGAGAATATAGGCGTCTAGACCAATCCGTTCCTTAGTAATCGTCGCCTTTTGGTAGATTTCTCAATCCTTGTTCTCGCATGGCATCCAATCCTGGCACGAGCATCCACTCCTAGCACGAGCATCCACTTCTGACTCGAGCATCCACTTCTGGCTCGAGCGTCAGCATCTTCTTCAGGCTCCAACATCCGTTTCATGTCCATGTCTTCTTAGCTATGGATATTCTACTAGATCCACTACTACCTCTCCCTAGTCGATCTCAAATAAGAGAGACTTAGCAGTACATAGCCCAGACGTTCAGGCCCTCAAAACATGGCTCACGTTTCTAAATCAAACGCGATCGAGATGTGGTCGTGACAGGCAGCGAGGACTCGTTCAACTAAGCCATCATCCACTTTTGGCCCCCTTTCTAGCATTCATTTCTAACTGGACAAGGAGGGGAGCCAGAACGAAGGGGAGCCAGAACTGGATGAATATAGGGACTTAAGAGAATTCGTCGAACGATAACAATGAAAAACAATTTATCAATAGAAGGTGAAACCATCACATCTCCTTTCAAATCTTCTCTCAACCTTGAACACAATGAAACAACCAAGCGTTGTAGACTCAAAGCGAAGACCTAGTATGTTGTCTCTACGACCTCCGAAGCTCAAACTATCGTAGCAAATAACTAAACATCGTGAGACGAATTTGTCGCGCACTCTTTATTCCTTGTCGAGCAAAGGAGATAAGCGATCTGTCTCGTTCAACGAACAAGATGATTTCTTGCGACAAGAAAAGACAAAGAAACGCAAGATTGCTAGAGAGAAAGAAATTCTAAGCACGCCATCTTATTTGGCCAATTTTCCTTCACTCGAGTCTCGATATTCTTTTGCCAATTAATATCGCGTCATTCCTTCGATAGAATTGATAAAAGCATAAAAATCGATTCTTGATTAGATTGACTAGTCCAAAGTGATGCAAGAGGCAAGAGAGAGAGAAAAGTTTGACGCTTATCGAAATGTCTTTAAAACGATTGTGCATTCCCACATTAAGGGATTGCTAAAACAAAAAAAATACGAGAAAGACATGAAGATCGAACTTGATAAACGAGATAATAAGAATATCGATATTAAGAGTGGAAATAATAGCAATAAGAACGATGACAAGAATGACTTTTGACATTTGAAGAATAACACATTTTTGAAAAGCGACAAGAGTGACTATGGAAGCGAGAATTATATAGATGACGAGACTAATAATGAGGAAGACAACGACGATAAGAATTAAGTGAATGATGATTCTAAGATAATTGATGATTGGATGTTGGTTTAGCCAATTGAAGAACGTTACTTATTTGACTATTCGAAGAATGATAACTTCTACAAGTTAATTAAATAGTTGCTTCTTCGTCAACGACACAAATATCTATTTATATAAGGAAATTACTAATCATTTATATTGCGCTAATTAATTGCAAAGATAATCTCGATATTATCGTTCATTTGACATTAGCATTCTTGTCTCTCTTCAACATTGTCTTCACGCATTTCAAGAGTTCTTCTTTGGTGTTCTCGAAAGCTTTGTTGTGATCTTGTTCAAGAAGTTTTTTGGCGCAATATTGATTCGCAACACCATCTAGCGATTCTAATAATGATGCATCTTTGTTAAGAATCTTCGCAAGAAGTCGCACTATTTCTTCGCTAGTATAAAGAATATATAGTACACGCAAGAGTAACAAGATTATTTGTTCGAAGATCGTCCGCCTGTTTTTGATGTCTTCGCCATTCAAGATAGCATCAAAGTTCGCCACGTAACTACCCCCAATAGATTGAGTGATGTCGTCCATAGTGTAAGGAAGAAGTCGCTCACGACACAATAAAGCAGCTAGGGTTAGCGCAAATTCTTCGAGTGTTTGTTGAAGCCAAAGGTTTTTAATCAGTCGTTAATATAGACTCAAGCTCTCTTTAGATTTCATTCAATCGTTCAGCACTTCAAGGGTCTGATCGTGATACGTGAAGCTCCAAGTAAGAAGTAAGAGTATGTTATTCTCTTGTTTCCGGAGGGACGGAAGTCGACAGTAGCTGTACTCGCTATATTCTTTCAGCCTTGTTTCCTCAATATGTGTAGGGTGACTTACAAGTGGAAACGAATTTGATCGACCTATCTTGCACCGAAACCGCACAATAGTTGCGATGGAAGATTCTAGGCTATTATTAGCGTGCGCCAGTCTTAGCTTTGACAGCATTGTACCAAGTAGTTGTCTAGAATCCCGACAGACATCAATACCATCATACGAAGACTCCATTCGAGTGTATCTAGAATGTCTAGCTTTGAAAGTTCCGCGAAAAGTTTCGACTTAGAAAGCGCGCCTTGCATTTCTTCCAAGTCGAAACGTTCAAATTGACGCGAACAGAAGACGCCTAGAAAGCTAGCGCAGAGAGACGCATTTTGGCTTGTCGTATAATTGATTCCAAAATCGTGCTATCGACAATCCATCTTATCATCGGAAGATTTGAGAAGGCTCCAAAATAATGAAATTGTTTGCTGCTCCAATCCTTCTCGAATCCTGATGAGAAAATTCGTTACCATCAATAGCTCGAATAGATTTGTGTAACCGTTCCAAAAAGGTTGAAGTCACTCGTTTTGATCTCGTTCAAGGATATCGAGGGCAAAAAGGGTGTCATAACGATCACAATAGTTCAAACAAAGGAACAAGAGGTTTTGCGTGAAATGCTTAAGGATTCGAGGATTGAAATGCTAGGCGTTATCAGCAGGTATGTTGGAAGATAGATGTGTGGATTGAATAACTCACTTGAATGTCCCAATTTAGGGTTGCTCTCTTGAGCTCTGTCTCGAGGCCAGCCTTTTCAATAACTCTTTGATAACATTCTGTCGATTCATATCCTCATTCGTTGCGGGTCACTTCCGCAACGTTGTTAAGTGTGTTGATTCGAGCTCTTTTCTTGGCCTCCCAGATCCCGTGGATACGTATGTCCTCCTCAGCTAGCTCAAACGAATCGTAATCGACGACTAATTTGAAATCCTAACATTTCTTTGAGAGCAAGTCGAGACATGGTGTTGCAACAACGAGTTCATAAGATTTAGAATGCTTGTGTTTCGCAATGGGTGAGATCATATTAATCATGATGTTCGAATCCAAAAGGAATCGATCTAAGTCGAAATCCTTTGGCAAGATCTTATTTGTGAAGAAGCGAACAAGAGTTCATGGCCCGTGGCTGAAGTCGGGACGTGATTCTCTGGACTGACGCGGAAGCGTTTCTGGTGTCTATGAAGGATTGAAAATTGTCAGTACGGGGCATTCAACGACACGAACGTGGAGCACATTACCTGTCTACCCGTTCCCAGCGAGCTGCAAGTAGTCTCAACTACCTCGCTGATCTGGATGTTCTTGAAGCCTGACCAGGTGGAACTAGGTCCTGCTAAGGATAAGGCTGCATTCTCCGGGTCTCGCATTTCGAACTCTGGGCGGATTGGTTGAGGCATACTCGGTGTCGAAAGAAGGCAACGAGAATGAGGCCTTATAGGCAAACAGGCACGCAGGGTGATAAGGAGCAAGCAGACTCCGGAGAGCCGACGACCTAGAAGCAGAGACGTCGTTTAATCCTTGTCCCATCACATCCTTCCGGTGATTCGACCTGCAGATTACCGCTTAACCCACCGCTCAACCCACCGCCTCACCCACCGCGCAACCCACTGCCTCACCCACCGCTCAACCCTCCGCCCTCCGCGTAAACTACCGCCCGACCTACCGCCTAACCCACCGCTCTACCCGCCGCTCGACGTCCCGCGCACTTGATAAGCCCCCAATCCCCCACGATGTTTTCGAGGCATATGTAAGAGCGCACTTGCCATAATCAAAAGATATCCATCCCATATTGATTCTCAGCTGCGAACATAAAAGCAGATTATCACATAGCGCGTCCCTGACTTGCGAAACAAAGTTTTCACGGTTCTGGAAGACAAACTTCTACTTCCAGTCTTAATACCCACGGCAGAAATGGGTGTCGAAGTGAAGACAGTCCAGGCAGGTGATGGAGTACACAAACCGGTAAAAGGTGACACGGTAGGCCTGTGGTACAGAGGCTACCTTTTCGCCGAGCAGACGCCTGAAAACAAGGGCAATATGTAAGTCTCTTGATTGCAATTAATTCAGGGCGATGGTTAACATTTGCACGTCTTGAAAAGGTTTGATACCTCGGAGAACCGTTATCAAGATTTCGTGACCATTCTCGGTCATGGAAAAGTCATCCCAGGTCGCGATTCGCCTTCTTTTCTTTCCTTTCCTTTGATCTGACTTGATATAAATAGGCTGGGAAGAAGGAATCTTGCAAATGAGTTTAGGTGAAGGAGCCACGATGATAGTTTCGAGGTTCGTATTTTGCGCGTAGGGTCCACTTCGCGGCTTACTGAGCTCCTTGTCCTTCTAGCGATTACGCGTACGGTGAACGGTAAGAAGTCGACGATTTCTCTCAAATTATGAAAAAAAGCTAAAGCAAGTGAATCGACGAAGAGGGTTTCCAGGTCTGATACCTCCTCATTCTGCCCTTATCTTGTAAGAAAGTCTAATTATTTTGAGATTTCATACAGAACTAACAAGTTGTCCGTTGGTCAGCGACCTCAAGCTTAACGCCATTAACGATATGAAGGCCGAGAAAGGAGCCAATTGAGCGCCACGAATGGAGTCTGCTTGGAAGTGGTCAAGAGGGTTCCGTGTTAGCCTTGACAAATATATGGTCCATATATTCAATTTCTAACGAAGTCTCCCAATTTCGCATATGACTGCACCGAGTCCACCAAGACCAGAGAGCTTAATGTGAAATCTAAGCTGTTCTCATCGTTTTCAAGATATCGATCACGTCCTTTTTGACCAAGAGCCAAATGCTCTTCTTCATTTTCGGTTAGTTGGCATCGCCAAAGAGGGATTTGAACGAACGTACTTAGAGTTATCGCATGTCGCTGAAGTGACTGTATCGATGCTATAATTGTAGTGTCGTGAGATACCAATTCCTTTTGCTTCCCATCATTCCAATCCAATGCCAAAGGTAATAATCCTCGCGCTGCGTAATGAAAATGTGCCAGCAACAAGTTGCTAAAGTGGATACTCTTCTCTACTAACGCAGTCGGCCGAAGAGGATGTCGCCAAGTGTTGACCTGAGCTTCATCAGTAACCCTTGAGCAGCTAATTGAAAGAACTTACCTGTTCCTCGTGGTTAACCCAGTACAACAATCTCCAAGCATCCCGCTCCATAACGTGCAACATGATGGCAATTCCTAGGAAAGTGATGACCCAGGCAGAGCGGTTCGATGCTCTGATGACTTTTTGGAGGTTCTTCAGAAGATACCGCTCGGTCTTAACGATCTCCGCCTCGAGAAAATGGTCCAACTGATTTTGAAGTACGCGAGGTACGGGAATAGATCCGTATAAAGGTGATTCCATCCGGCCAACAATATCCATACCCAAGCGTTCATAGCCACAAATTTCCCACCCTTTCATCAAAAGCCGATTAGCAGCCCATAGTCTCAATGCGAGGCGTATTATTGGCTCCTGAGATACATTACTATGGTGTCTTAGATCCGATGGTTGGTAAGGCGCTTACATTTGGATATAGCTGCGCCAGCCGGAAGATCTGGCCAAGGTAATCGGGCTTTTCGCTAGCCTTTTTGAGGTAAAAGGAAGAAAACTCGTCGATATAGGAAGCGAGATCCACCTTCGGTGTTTCCAAGCTGTAAGCTGTCGTGTTCATCCATCCCCAGCCGGTTGCTTCCTTCCAAAAAAGCAGGGTCTGATCGGGCGAAGTTACAAAGAACTCGCGGCAATTGACCTGCAAAGTCGGGCCTCCTTGTTCGTGTGTCAACAAGGCAGATTTTGCGACATGACTCCATTGCAAGGATTCCCAAATAAGCTTCGACTTGTAAGACGGCTCAACCCCTGGGACATCAATCAGTTGTGTTGCAGTTCAAATTTTGTAAAGATGACAGACATTTCGAAAACACCCCTTCGTTAACCAAACGGACTCGCAGGCACAAGTGACGGGGTAAACGAGTCGTAGTTGGATCGGCGCATCTCTTGCATGGAGTTCCCGAGTCGCACTAAGATGAGTGAGCCATTGGTCATCGTGCCCTGGCGTAGAAAATCGCCAATATTTACCTTCTTCTTCTCCGCCCAGCACTTGATGCACGTTATCGGATGATTCTTCTTTTGCGCGGTTACCGGGCTCCAAGCGGAATCCTCGACAGGTTCCGAGACGATGGCATTTGGAGCAGCTCCAGCGCTGTGAGTGGGAGAAACGTAACTTGTAGACGAATTGACTTCTGATGCCGGGAACAGTATGGATTCCGCCTGGAATTGCCAGAACTGCGACGTTGTCGGAGCATTTGAAGTGGCTTCATTTTGTCCTGAAATGCCGTCGTTTACATTGCTAAGGAAGCTGGGGGACAACATATTGGGGGCAAAACTGCCAGCGCTGAAGTTTTCTTGGCTAGAGCCATGTGCAGATATAACAGCTATCAGCGACTCAAAAGCACCATCTTCAACGCCATGGACGAGCCGCCATTGCTGGAGAGCTTGCTCCATTGACGAGTTGTTGGTCTCGAACTTGTATGATAGGTCCAACTGTAGATTGAGGAGTTTGCAGCGGGGAATGCTTAGTCACCGCCCCTGATCAGATGGGGGATGGTCCCCGGCCAGACCGTCGAAATCACGTGACTTTCGTCCGATGTGGAGTACAACTGTCGCCCTACACCTCGATGAGCCGACTCGTCAGATATACAATGTCCTGTACAAATAGCTCTGAGACTGTCGGAGAGCGCACTGTTCAATCGTTACGGATGGCCTACGGTTACCTAAGATGACGAGTTTAGGAGGCCCAGCAGCACTTTCCGGGTTGGGCATCAGCTCTTGCATGGCAGCGAAAAGTGTAATTGGAGGCCTATGGACCCAATGACGGAGAACCTATCTTGTAGAAGCTCAGAATACTATGTCAACGCGTGATACATCTAGACCCTGGAACTCTGAGACCACTTTACTTCTACGAACTAGCTTCTGCTCGTTGAATCAAATCCTCCACCTCTGGCTTGAGTAGAGCGTATACGTCTTCCGGAGACCCGTTAGAGTTGACCTTTGACATCTATTCAGTACGCGCCCACACAAATGTATAATTTAGAACATACCGTTTTGACGGGCCCCTTTCGCCGAAGATGATCCACGACGGGCAAGCTCTCTTTTTGGTAGGTATCGAGTCTCTTTTTGAAAGCATCTGGGTTATCATCGATCCGTCCCGACGACTCTGCTCGTATCCTTAATCGCCGCAACATCTCATCGTCCGAACAATCCAGAAGGACCGCGGAGTTCGAATCCTGAATCTAGTAATTTGAGTCAGAGAAACTTTGGAGCTAGGACCACAGGCGGAGATGGGATATTAAGCACCTCTTCTTCGAACATGACAGCCTGATCCATACTCCTCGGATATCCATCTATTAGGAACCTGCTCTTGCCTTGAGTCTTTGACGCGCTCATCTTGGCTTTCAGTAAATTGACAGTCAACTGCGCAGGAATGATGACGGAGCTCTGAATGCTTTCACTTATGAAAGTGGCAAACGGAGAGTCCAGCTGATGGATTTCTTCACGTAGGAGATCCCCGACGGACAGATGCTGAAAACCAAGGTCTTGGGCTAGTCTTGCGCATTGGGTCCCTTTTCCCCCGCCAGGGCCTCCTGTAATCTAATTAGGACAATCGTAAATTGATGTTGTGTGATCACATACCAAGCACAAAGATGATCACGGCACTGGCCTTCCTCCTAGACCAAAAAGTCTCTCTCTCGTGCAGTAAGGACTTCGTCCACTTCCTGACTTCGGGAGTAGTGATCATCTCCTCCCATTGCAAGAAGAAATTTTCGAGGTCTTTCTCTCCGCGCTCTCGTACCTCATATTCTTTGGCCTGTACCAAGCGCTCGTACACGTCGATATCGCGGACAAGTCGAGCTTCTTTCGTCTTACGCTCCTCGTACTCATCCCAGAGACTTTCTAGCTCGATAGCGAATGTCGGATTCCCAGATCGATTGAGGGCTGAAAGGAACCGTATGGCCAACCGTTCGCGAAGGTGTTTGTCTTCTACAATCAGTTAGACTCCGTCTTGCAATTAAGCAGTGCAACGAGGTTACCTTTTGAGACTCCGTCAGAGGGAGTAAGGTCTCCAATAATCGCTTCCCCCATATCGTGGAACGCCGCCATACGTATACATTTTGCCTGGTCAACTTCGGTCGACTACGCTTGATTAATCAGAATTGCGACTGAACGAGGTTTGATGGCACACCTCAAGCATCATACAAAGGACGACCATGCGGAATGAGTGGTCGCTCACACTCTCTGGTGAGCGAACACCACGCTTCACCCAACCAGCACGAGGGATGTTTTTAAGACGTTCCAAGGTATGGAGGAACGGAAGGGACGGTTCATACAGATGGTGGCGGTCCTGGACATCCATGATTTCAGATCACATATACCCAACGAAGAAGGGAGTAGAGTTGGAAATCCCCTCTTCTCTTGGCCGAAACTTCCCCTCTAATGATTACGTAATCGCTCCTGCTGGAGCACCCGGCCTTTTCCAAACAGTGAGCGCACTCCAGGCTATCGACCTTGTTCGAAACTGGATCTCCACCCTCCAATTCGGGTCCACAGCCCCACGGACACATCGAAGGGATCAACTCAGTGTCAACCTACTCCTTCATCGCCAGCGTTATCCTCCGACTAACCTAGACCTCAAAGCCATGCAGTTCCGATCTCACCTTAGCTGACTACAGGAATTTGGCAAGCCGCGGCAGCAGCTACGGCCTAAGTCGACGAATGCCCGCAGCTACAATCGCATCCTGAGATATCGCATCATCACTCGCAGAGTAGGACAAAAATAGAGAAAACGGACCGCAGTGTTCAAGCAGGCGATGGAAGAAGCAACGCAGCTGATCCACGGTCAATTTGGTGGCATATTCAATAAACAGAAACTTGGCAAGCCAACCCCTCCCTCTACACTCTCTACCCTTTGTACTTTTAAAAACCTGTGCTAATTGGACTGATTGAACAGAGCGGGAACACGATGTGAACGCCTTCATGGATGTAACCCATGCTATTTCTCAACCGCTCCGAACGCCCACCCGACCCATTCTATGAACAGCTCTTTTCATTGCGTGAAAAACAGATAACGCCTGTCCTACGAGAGTGAGGGCTTGTCCCATGGTATATTGGCTGCTCTGACTGCTGCGAAAACATGAGGCTGGAGCCATGACCCTTGGGGCTTAGGCGGCAAGAACGGGTGCTGGTGTGATCAAGTTAGTACGCGCCATCAAAGGGTGCTTGGAAGGCTCACCTCCTTCAGTTGAGGCAACGGATGGCGTTGCGTTGCAGCCAGAAAGTCTTTGATACCCAATTCGTCTCTCCACTTCTCCGGCTCTTTAAGGACTGCTGAAATGGGGTCCAGAATGCTTGTCGCCGGTTCCATGAGCTCGATCATAATGGACGCGATGCGCTTTCTGTCGGCTGAGAACACCTTTCGCTCGAGAATCGACTCTGCTATGTTAGCTACGCGACGCGGTCAGTCTCTCCGCTCGACCTCGAATGCTAGGGAATTTACCGATCTTAATCTTTCCGTTTTGGTTTAGGAGGACGTTCCCGCAGCTGAGAGTGCCATGATAAAGTGAAAGCTGTTCATGGATGTAGGAGAGGCCACCGACCAGCTGTGTGTCCCCCGTCAGCATATGGGAAACCTGGTCGCCTGCACGCGAGCTCCTTCACCCGGGAATTTGCGCGGGACATCGCCGTCCATGAGCGTCATTCGGTTGGACATGGTCGGTAGATACTGATCAGCCTCCATCACGTGGCGAGAGCTGTCTTATAGCTCTTTCGAGCATCCACTTTAGGCGTTTCATTCGGGATCCACAAGTGGATACCCTCAAGTATCCAAAAGTGAGCCGCGTTTTTAAATGTACGCTGCATCCTCTTGTACGATCATTTCCTTCGTTCCCTCCTTGAA
>JAABUL010002393.1_pt1 | contig 31266 bp, 29 predicted proteins | sample 5559151 | NCBI WGS metagenome assembly JAABUL01 (sample SAMN10711876, study PRJNA513368) | rock metagenome | isolation source: Antarctica rocks | place: Antarctica: Victoria Land, Pudding Butte sud
TGGCAAACCAACCGGGCCTGGACAGCAGCACGCGCAGGCCTCAAGATCCACTTCGGAGACCGCTTCCCCGGCTAACCATCAACCACCAAGCCCACCACGGCCCACACACAGTTCGTCGGACAGACTCAGACCGTCAGCGCCGCGGTCGCCGCGATCGACGAGGACGCCTGGCAGCGCATCGACTACCCCGAAGAACGTGAGGCGCAGATCGCCGAGACCACCTACGGCGCCCGGCGGCTGATCGTCCGGCGCACCCGCCTGCTCGGGCCGCAGGCCGAGCTGTGGCCCGACTGGCGGCACTTCGCGTTCATCACCAACCGCACTGATGAGATCGCGATCGTTGAGGCCGAGCACCGCGATCACGCCGTCGTCGAGCAAGTCATCGCAGACCTCAAGGACCAGGCATTGGCGCACTTCCCGTCCGGGCACTTCCACGCCAACGGCGCTTGGACCGTCCTGGCGGTGCTGGCGCACAACCTGCTGCGCTGGACGCAACTGCTCGGACTGCCCGACACGACCGTCCGCGCAGCACGCACGCTACGACGCCGGCTGCTCAGCATCCCCGGCCGCCTGACCCGCCACGCACGTGGCTGGATGCTGCATCTCCCGGCCCGCTGGCCCTGGCACGGCGACTCCTCAACGCGCTCAACCGCATCCGAGCGATCCCCGCCGCCGCCTGACGCCCGGCCGCGCCCGACCGACAACCAGCAGACCCTCCGCCCCGCCGGGCGCGATCCCGCCGCCCGTGAACACCCACCTCACGCCCTCCCGACAAGCGTCAACGAGCGCGCCGACCGTCGATCTCGACCGCTAGGCCGATCCAGCGATCCAGCGCACCCTCCCGGACCTCGCCGCGCCGTTTCCCGCCTCTGACCGACCCGATCGGTGGATCCGGGCTTAGGTGGACGCCTTGGTCGGTCCAGTCAGGCGCGGCAGGGAAACGGGGGTTCTTGGACGCCGAGGAGCCCGCCGGCGTGTTGCGGGGGTTCCTGAACGAGGCTCAGCGTGGCCGAGGGGATTGGGCGAACCATTCGCTGGCGGCCTGGAGTTGTCGGGACATCTGGCCGCTCCAGAGCGCCCAATTGTGTCCGCCGGGGTAGACGACGCTGCGCACCTGGGCTCCGGCTTTGCGCAGCTGCCGGGCAAAGGCGCGCATCGCAGAAGCCGAGACGTCGTCGTGGTTGCCCTGATAGAGCCACACGCGCAGGCCCAACCGCCGGATCAGGCGCGTCCGAGAGGGCAGTTTCGCCGTGGGGCTGGCCGCGTTGAGCTGGGCTTGGCTTGCTCCGATATAAGGACCCGTGGCAGTCTGGGTGAAGTAGCCCGACCAGCTCTCGGCGACGCTGAAGAGCTGTAGGTGGTTGAGGGCGACGTTGACCGCTCCGTAGCCGCCCATCGAGACGCCACCCAGTCCACGGTGCTGGCGATCGGCGAGCGTTGCGTACCGATGGTCGATGAAGCGCACGACATCCACGACGTAGGAGTCAAAGGGGCCCGCGGGAGTGTTGGCCCACTCCGTATCACCCGCGAAGTCGCTCGACTTGCCCAGAGGTACGACGATGATCAGGGGCCGCATCCGGCCCTGGGCGGTGAGCGCATCGGCACGTGCAGCGACCGACCTGCGGGTCAAGATGCCCATGGGGACCGCGGCCGGCGAGTGCAGCAGGTAGAGGACCGGAAAGCGGCGTCCGCGGGCGGCCTGTTGGGCGTAGTGCGGTGGCAGATACAGGTCGTAACGCGTGAAGCGGCGCAACGACGCCGAGTACAGGGAGAGCTCTCGCACCGTGCCCGCGGCGACGGGAGACCCGGGCGAAAACGAGGAGACGCGCCGAGCCGGAGGTACCGAAGGCCCGGCGCGAGGGGGCGTGGAGCCAGAGGAGCTCGCAAGAGCGAGCGCCGCGATCAGCGCAACCGCACCACCGCCGAGCAGAGCAACAGCGACGACGGCCAACGCCCGCCCTCTACGCCGCGCCGGCCGGAGTTCCGAGTGCGCCGAGTCAGCAAGGAAGACCATGGCACACCCAATGTAGGCCGGCGGTCTTTTGGATCGCATCGCAGGTCAGGAACGTCGCGGTCGCAGGGGGCGCCGATGCGAGGGGCATTGTGCTCGGAATCCTTGTCGCGGTGGAAGCCGCGCTTCTGGCCGGAGACTCTGCAGCAAAGGCCCGAGCGGAAGGGCACGGCCCGTGGTCCGCGCCTGTCGTGTGGGAGTTGGTAGGGACCCGTTCCCGACGACGACCCGGCTCGCCGCGGCGGCCGGCTGGACTCCACGGCGTACTCTGCTTGCGTGCGTCGCAGTGACCGAGTGATCAGGGAGCGTTGATTCCCGGGGGGTGGTGGGGACGGAGCGGGCTCGCCGTCGGCGTGGCGGGTGGTGTTGCCCTCTGGCGCAGGTACACGACGCCGTTTCCGTACCGGTTGCGCAGCTGGATCAGCGTCGAGACGCCCGGTCTCGGCAATGCGCGGTTGCGTGAGCTGCTTGAGCCCGTCGTTGGCGAGCGGCTGCTCGAGATCGGACCCGGCGTGGGGCTCTACTCGCTTCCCGCGGCCGGCTGGGTCGCCCCTACGGGCACCCTTGATGTGCTTGATCTGCAGCAGGAGATGGTGGACGAGACGGTGCGCCGGGCACGCGACGCCGGGATCACGAACCTGACGGCCACCCAGGGGGATGCAACTCGCTTGCCGTACCGCGACGCAACCTTCGACGGGGCCTTCATCGTCACCGCGCTCGGCGAGATGCCAGACCAGGAGGCGGTGCTACGCGAGCTGCGGCGGGTACTCAAAGCGGGAGCGCGGGTGGTGATCGGCGAGCTCGTGGTCGACCTGCACGGCATCCGCCTGTCCCGGCTGCGCCAGCGCGCCGAGGCCGCCGGGCTGCGCTACGAGCGCCACGCCGGTAACGCCCTGGCCTACTTCGCGCGCTTCTCCGCGGGCTGACAGTGGCGTTGCGAGACAGCGGCCTTGCTCGTTCGCGGCAATTGCGGATCGGCGCTGCTGCGGGCGTAGCGGTGGCGGCCGGAGGCCTGTGGTACCGGCGCTATACCACCCCGTTCCCATACACCCAGCGCTGGATGCTCGACAAGGAGCTGCCCTACCTCACTCGCGAGCGGGTCTGTTCGCTGCTTGCCCCGCAGCCGGGCGAAGCCGTGCTCGAGATCGGCCCAGGAACGGGACTGTTCTCGCTGCCAGTCGCCCAGCGGCTGCTGCCGACCGGCCGACTGGCCATCTTTGACGTCCAACAGGTGATGCTGGAGCACACCCTGCGCCGGGGCGCCGAGCACGGACTGCAGAACATCGACGCAACGCGCGGCGACGCCACCAAGCTGCCGTTTGCCGACCACTCGTTCGACGCCGCCTTCATCATCACCGCCCTCGGCGAGATCTCTGACCAGAACACTGCGCTGTCAGAGCTCGCCCGCGTCCTCAAGCCCGGCGGGCGGCTGGTCGTCGGTGAGTTCCTCATCGATTGCCACGCGGTGCGCCTCGGCGCGTTGCGGCGTCGCGCCGGCCGCCATGGATTTCGGATCGCGCACACGCTCGGTCCTCGCCACGCCTACCTCGCTCGGCTTCATCGCTCGTAGCTGCGCAGGTCCCCCCACGCGCTTGAATTCTGGGCGTTCCGGTGCACTCCCGCCGTGATGGGGGTCATCGCGGGCCTGCTGCTCGCCTTCGCTGCGTCCACCGCGCAGAACACCGGGTTCCTCTTCGAGCACATCGACGCCGCCGCGCGACCCGCGGTCAGCGTCCGCCACCCGGCGCGCACCCTGGGCTCGTTCGCGCGATCGCGGTCGTGGCTGCTTGGCGCGACCCTCGGGGTCGCGGCGTTTCTCCTCCACGCCCTGGCGCTCTCGCTTGCCCCGCTATCGCTCGTCCAAGCCTTCTTCGCTGGCGGCCTCGCGTTGACGGTGCCAATCGCCGCACACAAATTCACCCACCGGCTGAGCCGGCGTGAACGCAAAAGCGTCGTGGTCATGGCTCTGGCGCTGGCGACGCTGCCGATCGGCCTCGTCAACCGTCCCGAGTCCCACCACGTGGCCAACGGACGGTTAGCCGCCTACCTCATCACGGTGGCCGCGCTCGGGGCCGCTGGTGCGTTCCGCGCACGCGGCAGCCCGCACGCTGCCGGGTTGGCGCTCGCAGCCGGCGCGTCCTACGGAATACTCGACACCGCGATCAAGGCACTCACGAACCTGGTCCACATGAACGTCGGTGACGCGCTGTGGCTCTCGCCCTGGTGGGCTATTGCCGCGCTGAGTGCGCTTGCCGCCCTGCTGCTCTTTCAACGTACCCTGCAGACGCACCGTCCGGTCCCCGCGATCGCCCTCACCGAAGCATCCGCCGCCATCGTCTCGATTGTGGCCGCGTTCGTCGGCTTCGATGACTCGCTCGGACCCTCAGTTCCACTCACCGCGATCCACCTGGGCGCCTTCGCCGCCATCGCCACCACCACGTGGACGCTGGCCCCTGCCGCCCACCTGCATCCACGACAACGTTGATCTCACGAGAACAGCTAACGCCCGCCTCTAGGCCGGCGGCCTTGGCCGCGGGGCCAAAGATGCACTAAGTCACGCTTCAGCGTGGCCTGGGCCGCGAGTCCCATGGCTTGCCGTTCGGGTCGGGGAACACGAGGGCGAAAGAGGGCAGCGCACACTGGCCTGGACCCGGTCGGCGTGGACAGCCCGGTCTCAACCGGTCGTCGCAACAGTGTGCTGTTGAGATGAACCTACCGGCACCGGCGATCAGGCACTTCGGGTTGCCGGGTCGTGAATGGTTGACGTGGTTGTCGCGGCGGAGGCTCGCCCGGAGGGCGGGCCGGAGCGGCGACAACCACGCGCGCCCGACCATCGGCCCCGCCGAGGGTGGTCAGGCTGCCGCTGCGAGGTGTCCGTCCAGCGCTTCTGCCGGGGTCTTCCAGCCGAGCGTCTTGCGCGGCCGGCTGTTCAGCGCGTCGGCGACAGCGGCGAGCTCGTCGGGGCCGTGGCGGGCGAGGTCGGTGCCCTTCGGGAAGTACTGGCGAAGCAGCCCGTTGGTGTTCTCGTTGGTGCCGCGCTGCCACGGGCTCTGCGGGTCGCAGAAGTACACCTGAAGCCCGGCGTCGATCCGCAGCCGGGCGTGCTGGGCCATCTCGGCGCCCTGGTCCCAGGTCAGCGAGCGGCGCAGCTGCTCGGGCAAATCGTCCACGGCTCGCGTGATGGCGTCGCGGACCGCTTCGGCGCCGTGCCCGGTCAGGGCCGAGCCGTTCTTGCCTCTGGGGGCGGCGCCGAGCGGCGGGAGGTGCAGCAGCATGGTGAACCGGCTTGTCCGCTCGACCAACGTGCCGATCGCCGAGCTGCCCAACCCGAGAATGAGATCGCCCTCCCAGTGGCCGGGGACCGCCCGGTCGTCGACCTCGGCGGGCCGTTGGCTGATCATCACCTCGTCGGTCACGAACGTCTTACCGCGGCCTTGCGCGCGGGCGCGCGGGATGCGCAGCGCCCTGCCGGTTCGCAGGCAGGCGACGAGCTCACGCTTGAGCGCGCCGCGGCTCTGCACGTACAGAGCCTGGTAGATCGCCTCATGGGAGATCCGCATCGACTCATCATCAGGGAAGTCGATCTTCAGCCGGGCCGAGATCTGCTCCGGGCTCCACGCGGTCGCCCACCTGCGGTCCTGACGTCGTGGCTTGCTCCGACCCTTCCACGGTCCCGTCACGGGCCCGGGCACCGCCATCCCGTCGGGCCTACGGACCTGGCCGGCGAGCCGGTCCTGAACGTACTCGCACAGCCGGTCGTCGGCGACAAGCTTCGCGGTCTTCGGCCGGCGGGCCATCACCTCGGCCTTCCACTGAGCGACCGACGGCCGGTAGTCGAGTTTGCCGCCGCGGGTGGCTGCGTTGCGGCGCAGCTCTCTCGAGATCGTCGAGGGGGCACGACCCAGGCACCGGGCGATCTCCCGAACGCCGGCGCCCTGCGCTCTGCGCAGCGCGATCTCCTCGCGCTCCTCAAACGACAGATATCGACCCGAGAGCGGATCGCGCATAAAGGTCGGCATCCCGCCACGCTCTCGGAACCATCGGATGCCAGCCGCTGGCGACGCCCCGACCGCGAGCGCGGCCTCCTCGCTGCTCAGGCCCTTGGCGATCTCATGCCAGAACAGGCGCTCGACGTCTCGTCGCAGCGACGGCTTCCCCGGCGACTTCATCGGGGCCCTGCCCGTCAACTCGGTCATCCACCCAGCCGGCCTGCCCATCACAACCCTCCTCGCCCAGGCGTTGCGACGACCGACTGAATCCGCCCAGTTCAGGCCGCTGGGATTAGCCTAATCCACCGGAGCGGTGGGCGCGTTCCGTCTGGTCTGAGAAGAAGAATGACCTCCTGTGCAGGGAGAAAGCGGCCGTATGGGGCGGCCGTGCCCTGCGTCAGGAGGTCACCTTCGTGGTGCAGGATGACAAGCCGGTCGGACTGGACGGTGTGCGGGTCGCATTCGACGATGAGAAGGTCCACCGCCGCCGAGCCCCACTTCACGCCACCAACCACCCCCATCGGTGGATCCGGGCTTAGAACCTCAGCCCTCGAGCCGGCGGCGCTCTGGGCGCTCGCGCCCGTGGGTCCACGTGTCGTAGCGCCGCGAGCTACGGAGTGTGACTGCTCGGCATCGGCCGGGCGCGTTCGGGTCAGGCGACGAGCGGCGCGTCGAGCGCCGTGTGCGACCGCACGATGCGTGGCACCTCCGCCGGCTCGTCGAAGACGTGCGTTCCCGGCCGCCCGGCGTAGTCCGCCGCCCACTCGTGCTGCTCGACCAGAGCCGCGGGGAGGAGTACCGGCCGGCCGTGCTCGAGGGCGAGCCGGGCTTGCATCCGGGCTCCGCTCGTCTGCGAGGCCTCGATGACGACGGTGCCCAGCGCCATGCCCGACATCACCGCGTTACGCATGGGGAATGAGCGCTTCGTCGGCGGTGCATCGGGCCAGAACTGGGAGACCAACGCGCACTCCCGCGCGATGCGCTTCTGTAGAGCAGCGTGCGCGGGCGGGTGGGCGCGCCGCAGGCCCGTCCCGAGGAGCGCGACGGTTCGTCCTCCGTGCTCGAGCGCGGCGAGGTGCGCCGCCCCGTCCACGCCGAGGGCGAGACCGCTGTACACGGTGTAGTCGGCGGCGACGAGCTCGGCGACCACGGCACGCGCGAGCTCCAGGCCGGCCGGAGTCGCCTGGCGGGTGCCGACCACGGTGACACCCTCGGCGTCCCTGTCGAGGAGCCTCCCGCGGACGAAGATGAACGGCGGACGGTCGTAGACCCCACGGAGGTTCTCCGGGTAGTCGGCGTCGAGCACGGTGACGAACCGCATCCCCTCGCGCTCCCACGCCCCGATCTCGTCGGCGATCGCCTCCAGATCGGCGGGCCGATCGGTCTCGAAAAGCCGCTCGGGCGTGCTGCCGAGCAGGGCACGGGCAGACCCGCGTCGTCGAGTCGCTCCACGACCTGTCGCCAGGAGCCAGAGGTACCGCGCAGGAGCGCGATCACCGCCGCGCTCTCTCCCCTACCCGCCATACCGCGAGGGTAGGTCATGCCTCAGACACCGCATCAGCGGGCGAGCTCGCGGGCGAGGAGGCGGTTCGCCTTCGCGAGCTGCTCCTCGGTGGCGTCCTGAACCGAGCGGGCGCCGACCGCCCGGTTGAGCCGGCCGTTGATCGCGCGGTGGGACTCCTTCGTGCGACGGGCGACGCGGGAGACGAGCCCGGCCCGCTCCTCGCGGAGGTGCTCGCGGCGGGCGAAGGAGGAGGGCGGCGCCGGGACCGGAGGCAGCGCGACCGTCACGACCGCCGGTGGCTCCGCGCTCGGGTCCCCGAACAGCGCGAGGTTCTCCCCCGGCGCCGTGCTCGAGAGGATGAGCTCGTCGGGACGCCCGGAGGAGGACAGGGCGGCGAACGCCTCGCCCGGCTCGCCGCGCTCCACCGGCGCGCGCTCCTCCCCCGCCTCCTTGAGCGTGAGCGCGTGGTCGCGCTCCTCCTCGATCGCGACGGCGAGCCGCTTGAGCGTCGGGTCGGCGGGCAGGAACAGGTGGCTCATCTGGGCACGCGGCGCCGGGGTGCGCCGGACGAAGCGCCCCACGACCTGGCGGAAGAAGAGCTCGGTCCGCGCGGCCGTCGCGTACACGCCCACGCGCAGGCGCGGGATGTCGACGCCCTCGGAGACCATGAGCACGGAGACGAGCCAGCGCCGCCGGCTCACCGCGAACCCGGCGATCGCCGCCGACGCGCGCGGGTCGTCCGAGGTCACGACGAGCGGCGCCTCTCCGGAGACGCGCTCGAGCCGCCCCGCGACCTCCCCCGCATGCTCCTTGTCCATCGCGATCACGAGGCCTCCCGCGTCCGGGTGGCCGGCGGCGCGGACCTCTCCGAGGCGGGCGTCCGCGTCGCGCAGGACCCGCGCGAGCCACTCCCCGTCGGGCTGCAGCGCGGTGCGCAGGCGCCGCGCCGCTTCCACGGGCGGCAGCCCGAGCCCGAAGTCGGCCGCCCGTCGGCGCCCGTCGGACATCCATTCCATGTCACCGTCGTAGGGCAGGAAGACGATGGGGCGACAGACGCGGTCGAGCAGCGCCTGGGTGTATCCGTAGGCGTAGTCCGCGCAGGAGACGCCCTCGTCGTCGTAGGTGACCCACGGGATCGGCGTGGAGTCCGAGCGGAACGGCGTCCCGGAGAGCAGGAGCTTGGAGGCTGCGGCCGAAAACGCGTCGAGCGCCGAGCGGCCCCAGGCCGCATGCTCGCCGAGGTGGTGGGGCTCGTCGGCGATGAGCAGCGTGGGCCGTTGCGCGACGGCCCGCCCATGGAGGCGCGGGTCGGCCGCGATCGCCGCATAGGTGACGCAGACGCCGTGGCGGTCGGGCGGCTCGACGCCCCCGGCGTTGGGGCGCCCGGGCTCGAGGTCGATCCCGTAGCGCGCGGCGTCGGCCGCCCACTGACGGGCGATGTGCGCGGTCGGCGCGACGACCACGACCCGCCGCACCCGACCCGTGGCGAGGAGGTGGTGCGCCACGCGCAGCCCGAACGTCGTCTTCCCGGCCGCGGGGGTCGCGGACGCCAGGAAGGCGTCACCGGAATGGGCGAGCACGGCCGCCACGGCGTCCTGTTGCCAGGCCCGCAGTGGCCGCGACGCGGGCCACGGCGGCAGGGAGCGGGCGGGGACGGAGGGGACGGACAGGGCCACGGCGAGCGCGGCAGGCTAGGCGCCGCGGCGGACGATTCCACCGAGCGCGGAGTTCGTCGGCCCCAGGCCGACAACGTCGACACTCGCCGAGCTGGGGTAGCGTGCTCGCCCGATGAGTGCGACCGACGAGTGGGTCCGCGGCGGCCCCCGCGAGACGGGCGCCGAGCCCCCCGGGGCGTTCACCCGCGCGCTCGCCCCCTTCGCCGCCGAGCTCGCCGAGCTGCGCCCCGAGGGCGCCGAGCTCTGCGACATCCACACCCACCTCGGGGCAGACGAGGACGGCCGCTCGCTCACGCTCGACGCGCTGCTCGAGAACCTCGACCAGGGCGGCGTCCGGCGGGCCTGCGTCTTCCCCCTCCACGATCCCGACCGCCACCCCGCGTACCGCGTCCCCAACGACCGCGTCCTCGGCTGGGCCGGAGAATCGGAGGGACGGCTCTCCCCCTTCTGCCGCCTCGACCCCAACGAGGACCCGGTCGCCGAGGGCGAGCGCTGCCTGGCCGCGGGCGCCGAGGGGATCAAGCTCCACCCGCGCGCGCAGGCCTTCGCGTTCGACGTCCCCGAGATGGACGCGATCTTCGGGCTCGCCGAGGACGCGCAGGCGCCGCTGCTCATCCACATGGGGCGCGGGATGCCGCCCGTCGCCGACGGCCTGTGCGCGCTGGCCGAGCGCCACCCCGGCGTGCGCCTCGTCCTCGCCCATGCGGCCGTGGCCGACCAGGGCGTGATCACCGCCCGCCTGCGCGACCACCCCGGGATCTTCTACGACACCTCGGTCTGGTCGGCGACCGACCTGATGGAGCTCTTCGCCCGCACCTCGCCCGACCGGATCGCCTTCGGCTCGGACCCGCCCTACGGCCGCACGTTCGCCGGCCTCTACCTTGCGCTCCGGACCGTCCGTGCGGTCGGCGGCTCGCCCGAGGACGCCGCCGCGGTGGCCGGCGGGGCGGCGGCCGCGCTCCTCGCCCGGGGCGAGCTGCCCCCGCCCCGGCCCCCGCTGGGCGAGAAGGTGCGTCCGCGGCACGGGACCCTCCAGCGCATCAGCGGCTACGGCATGCAGGCCTTCGGCTCGCTGTTCGTGGAGCGCTTCGACCTCGCGGCGGAGATGCTCGAGCTCGCGGTCGCCGCCACCCGCGACCCCGAGCCCGGCTCCGACGAGGTGGCCGAGACCCTCGCGCGCCTCGGCGAGAGCCTCCGCGCCTCCGCCGACCTCATGCGCGACCCCGACACGGGCTTCTTCGGCGCCGGGCTCCTGCACCTCTCGCTCACGCTCGCGGGCACGACGGCCTGAGGCGGTTCGGCGCGACCCCACCGGGGAAGGAGCGTCCCCAGGAGAGGAGGACCTCGTGTATCAGCAGGTGCTCGACCCCGTAAGCGACTTGCTCGGGCTGTCGTCGATCTTCACGGGGGTGGTGTCGTGGATGGTGCCCTGACCTCCGACGCGGCGGTTCGCGACGAGGGGCCGCGGCTCTCCGAGGCGGAGTGGGCGGGGCTCGTGGCGCGCCTCGAGGCGGCGTGCGGGGCCGAGCACGTCATCACCCACCCCCACCGCCTGCGCACCTACGAGTCCGACGGGCTCCTGCACTATGCCGTCGCGCCGCGCGCGGCGGTGCTGCCCGACTCCACCGACCAGGTCGCGGAGGTCGTTCGCGCCTGCCATGACCTCGGGGTGCCGTGGGTTGCCCGGGGGGCGGGGTCGGGGCTCTCGGGCGGGGCGCTGCCCGTGGAGGACGGCGTGCTGCTCGTGCTCACGCGGATGCGGCGGATCCTCGAGGTCGACCTCGACAACGCCCGGGTCGTCGTGGAGCCCGGCGTGACCAACGTCGCGGTCTCCCACGCCGTCGCGCCCGGGTTCTTCTATCCCCCGGACCCCTCGAGCCAGATCGTGTGCTCCATCGGCGGCAACGTCGCGGAGAACTCCGGGGGCGCGCACTGCTTCAAGTACGGCTTCACGACGAACTACGTGACCGGGCTCGAGGTCGTGCTGACCGACGGCGAGGTCGTGGAGCTCGGGAGCAAGGCGCTCGACGCCCCGGGCCCGGACCTGCTCGGCGCGTTCGTCGGCTCGGAGGGGACGCTCGGGGTGGCCACGCGGATCACGCTGCGGGTGCTCCCCACCCCGGAGGCCACGCGCACGCTCGTCGCCTTCTTCGCCTCCACCCGGGAAGCCGGGGAGACCGTCTCGGCCATCGTCTCCGCGGGGATGGTGCCGGGGGCGATCGAGATGATGGACAACCTCGCGATCCGTGCCTCGGACGAGATGGCGGGCGCGGGCTATCCGCTCGACGCGGGCGCGGCGCTGCTCGTGGAGCTCGACGGCTCCGAGGCCGAGTGCGAGGCCCGGTTCGACGAGGTCGTCTCACTCTGCGAGGAGCACGGGTCGACGCAGGTCCGCGTCGCGCAGGACGAGGCCGAGCGCGCGCTGCTGTGGAAGACGCGCAAGTCGGCGTTCCCGGCGATGGGGCGGATCTCGCCGCACTACTTCGTCCAGGACGGCGTGATCCCGCGCACGAAGCTTCCCGACGTCCTCGACGCCATCGCGGCGCTCGGCGCGGAGTACGACCTGCGCGTGGCAAACGTCTTCCACGCCGGGGACGGGAACCTCCATCCGCTCGTCTGCTACGAGAAGGGCGAGGAGGCCAAGGCCGAGGAGTGCTCGGGGCGGATCCTCGACGCGTGCCTCGAGGCGGGCGGGTCGATCACCGGCGAGCACGGGGTCGGCGTCGACAAGAAGGCCAAGATGCCCCAGCAGTTCTCCGAGGCCGACCTCGCCGCGTTCCAGAAGCTGCGCTGCGCGTGGGACCCGCGCGGGCTGGCGAACCCGGGGAAGGTCATGCCCACGCCGCGGCTGTGCGGCGAGGTGCCCGGCCCCTACCGCGAGCATCCGCTGGAGGCGGCGGGGCTCGCCGAGCGGTTCTAGTGTCGCCGCACGCTGACGCCGAGGCACCGTCGAGCGGCCCCGCGGCGGACTACTCCGAGATCGCGGAGGCGCTGGCCCGTGCGGGCGAGGAGGGCCGCACCCTGCGGCCGGTCGGCGGGGGCACGAAGCTCGACTGGGGTCCGCGCGGCGCCGACGAGGACCTCTCGACGCTCGGGCTCGACACCATGCTCGCGCACAACGAGGGCGACCTGACCGCGGTGGTGCAGGCCGGGGTGCCTCTGGTCCGCGCACAGGAGGTCTTCGCGCGCGCGGGGCAGATGCTCGCGCTCGACCCGCCCACGAGCGGCGGGCGGGCGACGATCGGCGGGATGCTCGCGTGCGCGGACTCCGGGCCGCTGCGCCACCGCTACGGCGGGCCGCGGGATCTCGTGCTCGGGGTCCGGGTGGCGCTCGCCGACGGAACGGTCGCCCGGGCGGGGGCGGACGTGATCAAGAACGTCGCGGGCTACGACCTGGCCAAGCTCCTGTGCGGCTCGCTCGGGACGCTCGGGGTGATCTGCGAGGCGACGCTGCGGCTGCATCCGCGGCCCGAGCAGGCGATGACCGCGCGTGGACTCGCCGACGACGCCTCGACGCTGGGGGCGGCGGCGCGGGCCGTGGCCGGGTCGCGGCTGGAGCTCGAGGCGCTGGACGTGGCGTGGGCTTCGGGGCGCGGAGCCCTGCTCGCGCGGTCGGCCGGTCGCGCGGCGGAGGCGGGTGCGGCGGCGGCGGGGCAGGCCATGGCCCGGGCCGGCTTGCACGTCGATCTCATCGAAGACGACGAGGGCTTGTGGGAGGCCCAGCGCGCGCATCAGCGCGGCGGGCTCGTCGTGAAGGTCGGGGGACTGCCGGCGCGGTGGGGGGACGTGTTCGCGGATGAGGGAGAAGTGGTGGGTCGCGCCGCGCTGGGGTTGGCGTGGGTCCGGCTCCAGGAAGGCGACGAGGACGCGGTGGGACGCCTCCGCGAGCGCCTGGCGGGCGTGACCTGCACAGTGTTGGACGGCGGCGACGGTCCGGCCGGCTGGGAGCCCGCCGAGCTGCACCGCCGCCTCAAGGAACGCTTCGACCCCGCGAAAGCACTCCCTACGGTGGGGGTGGCAGCGTCAGCCCCCTCCCGAACCCCTCCCTCCCCAGCCCCCGCCCGATGAGCGCGACCGAGAACGCCCGACCCGACCACCGCGGCCCCGACCCGCAGCTCATCGACGACTGCGTCCACTGCGGCTTCTGCCTGCCCACCTGCCCGACCTATCAGCTGTGGGGCGAGGAGATGGACTCCCCGCGCGGCCGCATCGCCCTCATGAAGCTCGCCGAGGAGACCGGCGAGATCTCCCCGCCGATGGTCGAGCACTGGGACCTCTGCCTCGGCTGCATGGCCTGCGTCACCGCCTGCCCCTCGGGCGTGAAGTACGACCTCCTGCTCCTCGACCAGCGCGGCGAGGTGGAGCGCACCCACCCCCGCACCCCCGCCGACCGCGCGTTCCGGAAGCTCATCTGGGCCACCCTCCCCCACCCCGCCCGCCTGCGCGCGCTCGCCCCCGGGATGCCGCTCGCGCGGAAGATCGCCCCCTTCATCGCCCGCCGTTCACCACGGCTGGGCGCGATGCTCGCGCTGGCGCCGGCACACCCGACCCGCCGCCGCCTCCCGAGCATCGTCCCCGCCCGCGGCGAGAAGCGCGGCACCGTCGCCCTGCTCCAGGGCTGCGTCCAGCGCGTGTTCTTCGGGGACGTCAACGCCGCCACCGTCCGCGTCCTGGCCGCCGAGGGCTGGGAGGTCCACATCCCCCGCGCGCCGCGCTGTTGCGGCTCGCTCCAGCTCCACGCCGGCGAGGAGGACGCGGCGAAGAAGCAGGCCGAGGAGACGATCGCCGCCTTCTCGGGGTACGACGTGGTCGTGACCAACGCGGCGGGCTGCGGCTCGGGGATGAAGGACTACGGGCACCTGCTGGGCACGCCGCTCGCCGAGGCGTTCTCTGCGAAGGTGCGCGACGTGCACGAGCTGCTCACCGAGCACCCGCAGCGCGCCGAGCGCCGTCCGCTCGCGCGCGGCGCCACCCGCGTGGCCTACCACCCCGCCTGCCATCTGCACCACGCCCAGGGCGTCCACGACGCGCCCCGCGAGCTTCTGGCGCAGATCCCCGGGGTCGAGGTCGTGCTCGCCGCCGACGCCGAGGTCTGCTGCGGCTCGGCCGGGGTCTACAACCTCCTCGAGCCCGAGCCCGCGGGCGAGCTCGGGCGCCGCAAGGCCGCCGCGCTCCGCGAGGTCGCCCCCGACGTCGTCGCCGCCGCGAACCCCGGCTGCGCGATCCAGATCGAGCACCACGACGGCCCGCCCGTCGTCCACCCCATCCAGCTCCTGGCCGAGAGCATCGCCCCCTCGCCCTCCGCTCCGGGCCTGGCCTCGTGAGCGTCGAGCTCCGTGGGGCGATGCGCCCCGGCTACGAGGAGGTCCTCACGCCCGACGCCCTGGACTTCGTCGAGCAGCTCCAGAAGCGCTTCGGGCCCACCCGCGTCGAGGAGCTCGCCAAGCGCCCCGAGGGCCGGCGGCGGCTCGACTTCCGCGCGGAGACGAAGGACATCCGCGACGACCCCGACTGGCGCGTGGCCCCGGTCCCGCCCGACCTCGAGCAGCGCTGGGTGGAGATCACCGGCCCGACGGACCGCAAGCTCGTCATCAACGCGCTGAACTCGGGGGCCGACGGCTTCATGGCCGACTTCGAGGACGCGACGTCGCCCACGTGGGCCAACGTCGTCGAGGGGCACGTCAACCTGCGCGACGCGATCGAGGGCACGATCGACCACACGGACGCCGAGGGCCGCGAGTACGCGCTCGGGGACGACCCCGCCACGCTGCTCATCCGCCCCCGCGGCTGGCACCTGCTCGACAAGCACGTCCTCGTCGACGGCCAGCCCATCACGGGCGCGTTCCTCGACGCCGGGCTGTACCTCTTCCACTGCGCCCCCCGCCTGCTCGCCCGCGGCTCGGGGCCCTACTTCTACCTCCCGAAGCTCGAGTCCCACCTCGAGGCGCGCCTGTGGGCGGACGTCCTCGGCTGGGCCGAGAAGGCGCTCGGCCTCGCGCACGGCACATGCCGCACGACGGTGCTCATCGAGACCCTCCCCGCCGCCTTTGAGATGGAGGAGATCCTGCACGAGCTGCGCGACTTCTCCTGCGCGCTGAACGCGGGCCGCTGGGACTACATCTTCTCCGCGATCAAGTGCCGCCCCGACGCGGTGCTGCCCGACCGCGCCGAGGTGAAGATGACCGTGCCGTTCATGCGCGCCTACACGGAGCGCCTCGTCGCCACCTGCCACCGGCGCGGCGCGCACGCCATGGGCGGGATGGCCGCGCTCATCCCCTCGCGCTCGGACGCCGCGGTCAACGAGACGGCGCTCGCCGCCGTGCGCGAGGACAAGGAGCGGGAGGCGGAGGCCGGCTTCGACGGCACCTGGGTCGCGCATCCCGACCTCGTGCCCGTCGCCCGCGAGGTGTTCGAGCGGGTGCTCGACGGGCAGCCGAACCAGCTCTCCAAGCAGCGGCCCGACGTTCAGGTCGGCCGCGACGACCTCCTGGCGATGGAGGCCACCCCCGGCGAGGCGACCGAGGAGGGGGTCCGCGCGAACGTCTCCGTCGGCTTCCGCTACCTCTCCTTCTGGCTCGCGGGCCGCGGCGCCGCCGGGATCGACGGGCTCATGGAGGACGCCGCCACCGCCGAGATCTCCCGCTCGCAGCTCTGGCAGTGGATCCACCACGGCGTCGTCTCGGCCGACCGCGTCCGCGAGATCCTCGACGAGGAGACCGCGAAGATCCGCGAGCAGGTCGGCGACGAGACGTGGCGGGAGGGCCGCCCCGACGAGACCCGCGCGGTGTTCGAGCGGCTCGTCTTCGCCGACGAGCTCGAGGACTTCCTCACGCCGCTGGCCTACAGCTACCTGGAGTGAGCCGCAGCGCCCACCCGTGAACGAGCGGTGAAGGCGCACCGGCGGCGACCGGTGTTGGGCCTAACGTTCGCAGACGAGAAAGCCAGAGCGAACGAGAGGCGGGCACCGACGACCCGCCGAGAAGTGAAGGGAGACCCTGCCCATGTCCTTCGTGGACCTCCACCTCCACCTCCTCCCCGGGGTGGACGACGGGGCGCCGACGCTCGCGTCGAGCCTCGCCCACGCCCGGCGCATGGTCGCCGAGGGTGTCGGGCACGCCACCGTCACCCCGCACGTGCACCCCGCGTGGTCGTGGGACCGCGCCACGCTGCCCGACCGGCTCGCCGAGCTGCGCGCCGCGCTGCGCGCGGAGGGCATCCCGCTCCGCGTCGAGGCCGGCGGGGAGCTCGACGCCCGCCTCGCCGCCGAGCTCTCCTCCGCGGAGCTCGAAACCTTCGCCCACGGCCCCGAGGGCCGCCGCTGGCTGCTCGTGGAGACGCCGTGGGGCGGCGTCGACGCCGAGCTCGAGACGATCCTCGCCGGGCTGCGCGCCCGCGGGTTCGGCGCGCTGCTCGCCCACCCCGAGCGCTCCGCGGGCTTCCTGCCCCACGGGCTCGAGCGCCTGCGCTCCGAGCTCACCGCCGGGACGCTGCTCCAGGTCAACGTCTGCTCGCTGCTCGGACGCCACGGGCCCGGGATCCAGCGCGCGGCCGGGTACCTCGTGCGCAACCGGCTCGCCTTCGTGCTCGCCTCCGACGGGCACCCGGGCACGCGCGAGCACACGCTGCGCCTCGGGTTCGATCTCGCCCTGACCGCGGGCGCCTCCTCGCTCGGAGCCTGGCGCCTCACGCAGGCCAACCCGCGGTTCCTGCTCGAGCAGGGGATCCTGCCCGCCCAGGATCCGATCCCGGCGCTGCCGGCGGCCGTGCCCGCCTCCCCCGGCGCGGTCGCCCGGGCGCGCGAGGCGCGCCGGACGCTGACGAGCCGGCGCTAGGACTAGCGTCCCCCTCGTGGGGAGGCGATCCTGGCGGGTCATCCGGCGCACCGCGGTCTCGTTCTACGACGACCAGATGACCCACCATGCGGCGGCGATGACGTACTACACGCTGATGTCGCTGTTCCCGACGCTGCTGCTCGGGCTCTCGCTGCTCGGGCTCCTGGGCCAGTACCCGCAGACCTACGACGCGATCATCTCCCACGTCCGCGATGTCGTGCCCCAGCCCGCGCTCGGCGCGCTGGACTCGTCGCTGCGGGAGACACTGCGCCACAAGGGCACCGCGGTGGGCGGGCTCACGGTGGGCCTCGTCGTCGCGCTCTACGGCTCCACCGGCGCGCTCGAGGCCGCGCGGCGCGCGCTCAATGTCGTCTTCGAGATCAAGCGCGGCCGCTCGTTCCTGCGCCGCAAGCTCATCGACATCGGCTCGTCGCTCGTGCTCGGGGTGCTGGCGATCGCCGTGCTCACGTTCATGTTCGTGGGCGGGGGGCTGGCCGAGCGGCTCTTCGACGTGCTCGGCGTGGGGTCGACGGGGCGCGCGCTCTGGGGCGCGTCGCGCTGGCCGCTCGCGGTGCTGGTGGCCGTCTTCGTCTTCTCCTGCATCTACTACATCACCCCGGACGTGCGTCACCGCAGCTTCCGCTGGGTCACGCCGGGCGCGTTCGTCGCGGTCGCCGCGTGGCTTGGGGCCTCGCTGCTCTTCTCCCTCTACCTCTCGAACTTCGTGAACGTCTCGGCGGTCTACGGGACCTTCGCGGCGGCCATCGTCCTCATCGTCTGGATCTGGCTCACCAACGTCGCGCTGCTGTTCGGCGCCGAGCTCGACGCGGAGATCGAGCGCGAGCGGGAGCTCGCCGCGGGCGTACCCCTCGCGCAGACGCTCGACCTCCCGGCCCGGCGGGGGTGAGCTCGGATCAGCCGAACAGCGCCCGGGCCTGCTCGTACTCCTCGGGGGGCACGGTGCGAATCTGGGCCACGGCGTCGGCGAGCTGCACGAGCTCGATCCGGGGGCCCTTCAGCGCGGGCATCGTCCCCCACTTCTGCGCGTGGGCGGCGTCGATCGCCGCGAGGCCGAGCCGGGTGGCCAGCACGCGGTCGAACGCCGTCGGCGTCCCGCCGCGCTGGACGTAACCGAGCACCGTCGTCCGCGCCTCGTAGCCCGTCCGCTGGGCGATCTCGTGCTCGAGGCGCTGCCCGATCCCGCCGAGCCGCGGGTGACCGAACTCGTCGAGCGCGTCGTCGCCTGTCGTCTCCATGGTCCCCTCGACCGGCGTCGCCCCCTCGGCGACGACCACGATCGAGAAGAACCGACCGCGCGCGTGGCGGCGGCGGATGAGGTGGCAGACCTCGTCGATATCGAAGGGCTTCTCGGGGATGAGGATCACGTCGGCGCCGCCGGCTATCCCCGAATGCAGCGCGATCCATCCGGCGTTGCGGCCCATGACCTCGACGATGAGGATCCGGTTGTGGGACTCCGCGGTGGTGTGCAGGCGGTCGATCGCGTCCGTGGCCACCTGCACCGCCGTGTCGAAGCCGAAGGTGAGGTCGGTGCCGCCGAGGTCGTTGTCGATCGTCTTGGGCACCCCCACGACGGGGATCCCGTCGGCGTGGAGCTTCGCCGCGGCGCCGAGGGTGTCCTCCCCCCCGATGGCCACGAGGCCGTCGACGTTGAGCGAGGAGAGCGTCTCGCGCACGCGGGCGACGCCGTCCTCGCGCTTGTAGGGGTTCGTCCGCGAGGAGCGCAGGATCGTCCCCCCGCGCGGGAGGATGCCCCGGGTCGAGTCGATGGTGAGCTCCACGAAGGACTCCTCGAGCACGCCCTTCCAGCCGTCGAGGAAGCCGAGCAGCACGTGCCCGTACTCGTCGGAGCCCTTGCGCACGACCGCGCGGATCACCGCGTTGAGGCCCGGGCAGTCCCCGCCTCCGGTGAGCACGCCGATCCGCACGGGGAGCAGGCTACGCGGCTTGGAGGGAGAAGCGCACCCGCGTGCCCTGCGTGCCGTCCTCGAGCCAGATGCGCCCGCCGTGGGCCTCGACGATCGCGCGGGAGATCGCGAGACCGAGACCGGCGTTGCCGTCGGTGCGCGAGGTGGCGTCCCCGCCGCGGAAGAAGGCATCGAAGACCCGGCCGCGCTCCGTGTCGGCGATCCCCCGCCCCGAGTCCGCGACCTCGATCTCCAGCCCGCTCGCCGCCCGCTCGGCCCGCACCACGACCGAGCCGTCGGGCGGCGTGTGGTGGATCGCGTTGAGGATGAGGTTGAAGAGCACCCGCTGGAGCTTCTCGGGGTTCGCGCTCGCGGGCGCGAGGTCATGGGGAACCTCCCAGCGGACGTCGACCGCCCGCGCCCGCGCCTGCGTCTGCAGGGCGGAGACCGTCTCCTCCACGAGCTCGTCGAGGCGCACCTGCTCGAGCGACCACGAGATGTCACCGGACTCGATCCGTGAGAGCTCGAAGAGGTCGTCGATCAGCGCCGTGAGCGCACGGACGTGGACGGTGAGCCGCGAGAGGTACTCCCGCCGCTCCTCCGGGGAGACCATGTCGTCGTCCACCGCCTCGGCCAGGAGCTGGAGCGAGGTGATCGGCGTGCGCAGGTCGTGGGACACCGCGGCGACGAGCTCCCGGCGCGCGCGCTCCTCGGTGCCGAGCTTCGTCGCCATCGCCTTCACCTCCGCCCCGAGACCGGCGAGCTCGTCGCGTCCCTCCGCCGGCAGCGCGGGCTCGCGCTCCCCCTGGCCGACGGCGTGGAGCGCCGCGCGCAGGGCGTCGACGTCGCGCAGGACGGGACCGGTCATCACGCGCCCGGCCAGGAGCGCGACGAGCCCCGCGTAGGCGCCGGCCAGCGCGGCCAGCGCCGCGTCGCGCGTGGAGACGAACATGAACCCGGCGAAGACCGCGAGGACGAGCACCGTCCCGCCGACGCCGAGCGCCTCCGTGAGCGCGACGTGGCGGCGCAGCGAGGTCAGCCGGCGGCCCCGGCGCACGGCGAGGTGGGCGAGGCCGACGACCACGACCCCGGCGGGGACGAGGGTAACCGCGGTGAGCAGCCCGCCCCGCGCGTCGCCGGCCAGGGCCACGACCCCGCCGGCGACGCACGCCGCGAGGACGGCGAGGGCGGCCGATCCGCGCGCCCCGGTCACGGCGTGAACCGGTAGCCGTGGCCCCAGACGGTCTCCACGAAGCGCGGGCGGGCGGGATCGGGCTCGATCTTCGAGCGCAGCCGGCGGATGTGCACGGTCACCGTCGAGGTGTCCGTGTAGAAGGAGTAGCGCCACACGTGGTCCATGAGCTGGTTGCGCGTGAAGGCCTGGCCGGGGTGCCGGGCGAGGAAGAGCAGGAGGTCGAACTCGCGCTGGGTGAGGGCGACGTCCTCGTCGCGGGCGTGGACGCGGCGGGCGCCCGGGTCGATGACGAGCCCGTCGAAGGTCAGTGGCGGCTCGGCGTCGGGCGCGGTGTCCACGCGGCGCAGGACGGCGTCGACGCGGGCCACGAGCTCGGCCGGCGAGAAGGGCTTGACCACGTAGTCGTCGGCGCCCAGGCGCAGCCCGATGATCCGGTCGGACTCCTCCCCCTTCGCGGTGAGCAGGATGACGGGCAGGCGCCGCGGAGCGCCCTCGCGCAGGCGGCGCATGACCTCGAGGCCGTCGAGACCGGGAAGCATGAGGTCGAGGACCACGAGGTCGGGGCGCTCGCGCGCGGCCTCGGCCACCGCTGCGGCGCCGTCGTGGGCGACGCGCGGGACGTAGCCCGCCCGGGAGAGGTAGCGCGCGACGACCTCACCGATCGTGGGCTCGTCGTCGACGACGAGGACCGAGCCCCGGGCGTGGTCTTCCATGACGGATGATCCTCGCAGCCCCGGGCGCCGCGGCCGGGCGTGGCGGGGAGCGTTCACCGGCCGTTCATGCCTTGGGAGGAAGCTGGTCCGGGCGTGCCCCCGCTCGGCTCCCTCCCGGATCTCACCCTCGATGACCACGCCGGGTCGCGTCGCCGCCTCTCCGAGCTCGTCGGGGAGGACCCGGCGATCCTCCAGACCTATCGCGGTCCGTGGTGCCCGAAGGAGCAGCGCTTCTTCCGGCGGCTGGTGGCCCTCCAGGACGAGCTCGAGGTCGCCTACGTCCGGGTGCTCTCGCTGTCGGTCGATCCGCCCGCGGTGGCCGCCGCCTTCCGCGCCGGTCTAGGGGCGCGCTGGACGTTTCTCTGCGACCCCGAGCGCGAGGCGCTCGCGCGGCTCGGGCTGCGCGAGACCACCGACACGACGCACGACCCCTACGTGCCCCGGGTCTTCGTCATCGCTCCCGGCCTGCGCATCCACCGGGTCTACGACGGCTACTGGTACGTCGGACGGCCGACGGGCGACGAGCTCATGCGCGACCTGCGCGAGCTGACCGCGGAACTGCGGCAGGACTGGGAGGCGCCGACGCCGTGAGCGGCCCGGACTGCTGGCTCGCGCTCCTCGCCGAGGAGCCGGCCGACGCATGGGCCTGCGCGGGGGTGCGGGATCTCGACGGCACCGCGCGGGGCTGGCTCGCCGCATGGCGCGGCAAGCGACCCGCACCCGACGTCGGCGCCGCGGACCCCGCGGCGCTCGACCCGCGCGGAGAGCCCGCGTGGGTCTCGCTCCTGCTGATCGCGCCTGAGCGCGACGTGCTCTTCGACGACGGCGCCGTGCAGGAGGCCCGGCGGCGCGTGCTCGCCGAGCGGCCGTGGGCGGCGGTGACCACGCTCTCGCGCGACGCGTCGCGCTTCGGTGGCTCGCTGCTGGCCGCCCGCGGGCCGGACGCGCGCCGCCGGCTCGCCGAGGACCCGTTCCGGCTGCTCGGGATCCCGCTGCGCCTCGAGGTGGGGCCCGGGCTCGTCGGCGTCTCGCCGCCCCTCCCGGCGCCGGTCATCGAGCGCGCCGGCGGGCTGCCGTGGCCGGCCCGTCCGCGGACCGTAATGGAACCCAACCACTCCTGACGTAGGTTGGGAACCGTGGACGCCGCCCTCGCCTCACCGCTGGAGCTCTACGGCTCCGGCCTGGCGGCCCGGCAGTCCGTGCCCGTGCTGCGCACGCGCGGCGGCGCGGTGATCCGCGCGCCGTTCGCGCGCTGGCTGGGTCCCGTCGAGGCGGCCGACGAGGACGTGCTGGCCCGGGCGTGCGGTCCGGTGCTCGACGTGGGCTGCGGAGTCGGGCGCCACGTCGCGGCGCTGCACGAGGCCGGGCGCGACGTCCTCGGCGTGGACATCTCTGCGACCGCGGTGCGCCTGGCGCTCCGGCGCGGGCTCCCCGTGGTCCACGGCGACGTCTTCGACGACGTCCCGCGGGCCGGGACGTGGCAGACCGCGCTGCTCCTCGACGAGAACCTCGGCATCGGCGGGTGCCCGGCCACGCTGCTCAGGCGCGTCGGCGGGCTGCTCGCCCCCGGCGGCCGCATCCTCGCGGAGCTCGCGGCGCCCGGCGCCCCGCCGCGCTCCCTGCACCTGCGCCTCGAGCTCGGCACGCGCCGCAGCGCCTGGTTTCCGTGGGCGACCGTCGCGCCGGCGGCGCTCGCCGCCATCGCGCGGGAGGCGGACCTCGACGTGTGCGAGGAGTGGCAGCACGGCGAGCGGTGGTTCGCCGTGCTGGACGCCGCGTGAGGCTCGTCCCCGATAGTCCGCCGCCCGGCCCCTTCCGGCCCGGGTTCTGGAAGAGCCCGCTCCGCGGGCCGTGGCTGACCGCCCTGCTCGGCTCGATCCTCCTCGTGCTCGTGACGATCGTGTCGGTCACCGGCTTTCTCTCGCACATCGCCTACAACCCGGACCTCGGCCACAACGCGATCGTCCCGGTCGACAAGGACTTCCCCCTCGACTTCGACTGGCCGACGTCCCCCGCCTGGCTCTACGCGCTGAACCAGGGCCTACACGTGACCGTGGGGATCGTCGCCGTGCCGCTCCTGCTCGCGAAGCTCTGGTCGGTGATCCCCCGGCTGTTCGTCTGGCCGCCCGCCACCACCCCCGCGCAGGCGATCGAGCGGATCTCCCTCGCGCTGCTCGTCTCCTCGGCGATCTTCCTGTTCGCCACCGGGATCCTCAACGCGCAGGTCTTCTACCCCTTCAAGTTCTCCTTCGTCGTCGCCCACTACTACGCGGCCTGGATCTTCGTGGGGGCGCTCGTGCTCCACGTCCTTCTCAAGCTGCCGATCATCCGGCGGGCCTACGCGGAGAACGGCGTGCTGAAGCCGCTGAAGGTGAGCCTCGCGGAGACCCGGCCCGAGGCGGGCGATCCCCACGGTGGGCTCGTCGCCGCTGCCCCCGCCGCGCCCACCCTCTCGCGCCGCGGCCTGTTCGCGCTCGTGGGCGCGGGCTCGCTAGGGTTGCTCGTGGTCACCGCCGGCCAGTCGATCGGCGGGCCGTTCCGGAAGCTCGCCCTGCTGGCCCCGCGCGGCGGCGACCTCGCCGACGGGCCCAACGCGTTCACGGTGAACAAGACCGCCTCGGCGGTGGGGATCAACGAGCAGATGACGGGGGACGCGTGGCGGCTCGAGCTCACGGCCGGCGGGCGGAAGCGCAGGCTCTCCCGGCCGCAGCTCCTCGGGCTCGAGCTCCACACCGAGACCCTGCCCATCGCCTGCGTGGAGGGGTGGTCGACCACGCAGGACTGGACGGGGGTGCGTCTGCGCGACCTCGCGCGGATGGCCGGTGCGCCGGCCGGGGCGGAGCTGCTGGTGGAGTCGCTCCAGCGCTCGGGCGCCTTCCGCTCGGCGACCCTGTCGGTCGACCAGGTCGACGACCCGCGCTCCCTGCTCGCCCTGCGGGTGAACGGCGCGGAGCTGTCGCTGGACCACGGCTTCCCCGCGCGGGTGATCGTCCCCGCGCTGCCCGGGGTGCACAACACGAAGTGGGTCGGAAAGCTGACGTGGACGTGAGCGAGCCGGCCGCGGCCGAGGGAGCCCGCTCACCGGAGCCGCGGGGCGTCTTCCGCGGGCGTTACGGCTCCTCGCCGCTGCACCTGCTCGGCCACGTGCTCCTCTTCGCGTGGGCGGGCTACGCGGTGCTCCAGCTCCTGAATGCCCAGAAGGCGTCGAGCATCTTCGTCTGGCTGCTGGCCGCGGTCCTGCTCCACGACTTCGTCCTGCTTCCGCTCTACGCGGGGCTCGACCGCCTCGGGGGCGGGCGGCTCGGGCCGCGCGCGATCAACCACCTGCGCGTGCCCGCGGCGCTCTCCGGCCTGCTGCTGCTCGTCTACTTCCCCCCGATCCTCGGGCTCAACGACGTGACGTTCGTCCGTGCGCTCGGCCATCGCCCCGCGGGCTACGCGCGCGACTGGCTGCTCATCACGCTCGCGCTGTTCCTCGTGTCCGCCGTCGTGTACGTGGTGCGCCGGGTCAGGTGATGCGCCGGGCGGCGCTCGTCGCGCTCGTCCTCGGGCTCGGGGGCTGCGGATCCTCGCGCGCGCTGCCGCCCGCCGCCGAGCCCGCGCAGGCCCCGGTTCCCACCGCGCGCCCGGCGGGGCGCGTCATCGGAGTGGGCGCCGGGGCCGAGGGCGTGGTGGCCGACGGGCCGACGGGCCTCGTGGCGGTCGCCGTCCGCGAGCCCGCCCGACTGGTGCTCGTGCGCGCGCGGACGGGGAAGGTCGTCCGGGAGGTGCCCCTGCCCGCAGGCGCCCGGCACCTCGCCCTCGCCGCGCCGGGCGGCCCGGTGCTCGTGCCCGCGGAGCTCGCGAACACGCTCGCGCTCGCCCCGCTGCGGGGAGGCCGGGTGCGGACGGTCCGGGCCGGGCTCCACCCCCACGACGCCGCCCCGGCCGACGACGGCCTGCTGTGGGTCGGCAACGAGAAGGGCGACACGGTCGCCGTCGTGGATCGGTCCCGCCCGCCCCGCGTGGTGGACCGGCTCCCCGCCCGCGTCCAGCCCGGCGGGGTCGCCGCCCTCGGTCCCCGCCGGATCGGGGTCGTGACCGTCGCCTCCGACGAGCTGCTGATCTACGACTCCGCGCGCCGCGCCCTGACCGGGAGGATCCGGGCGGGGGCGGGACCGACGCACATCGTGGCCGGCCCCGACGGGAAGGCGTACGTCGCCGACACGCGCGGCGATGCGGTGCTCGTCTTCGCCACCGGGCCGGAGCCGCGCGTCGTCGGACGCCTCGCGGCCCCCGGCGCGCCCTACGGGCTCGCGCTAGACCGCGCACGCGAGCGGCTGTGGATCACCGAGACCGCGCGCAACCGCCTGATCGGCTACCAGCTCACCACCGGCCGCGTCCATCGCCGGTGGTCGTTCCCCACCGTCCGCCAGCCCAACTCCGTCGCGGTGGACCCGCGGACGGGGCGCGTGTTCGTGGCGAGCGCGAGCGCCGGGACACTCGAGCTCATCGACGCTCCGCCGTAGGATCCGTGGGGACGTCGAGCACTGGGAGCTCGCGCTCCCTGGCCTGCTCGGTGAGGCGCCAGGCGGCATTGATGAGCCCGACGTGCGAGAAGGCCTGTGGGAAGTTGCCGAGCAGCTCCCGTCGGTCGGGGTCGGCCTCCTCCGCGAGGAGGCCGAGATCGTTGGCGTAGGAGGTGGCCCGCGCGAACCATGCCTCGGCGCGCGAGAGCTCACCCCCCAGGGCGAGGCACTCGACCAGCCAGTAGGTGCAGATGAGAAAGCCCATGGGATCCTCCGGCCAGCGCCGGACGAGGCCGACGTCGCCGAGCTCTGACTCGATCGCCTCGATCGTCGCCCACATACGCTCGTCGCGTGCCGGGAGGAAGTGGACGAGCGGCAGCAGGAGGACCGACGCGTCGAGCTGATCGGAGCCGAAGGCACCCGCGTAGGCTCCGGCCGGCTCGCTCCAGGCATTGGTCAGCACGGCGACTCGCACGCGCTCCCGCACCTCTTTCCAGCGGTCGAGGTCAACGTCGTCGCCCAGGAGCGGAGCCAACCGGATGGCGCGGTCGAGGGCGACCCAGCACATCACCTTGGAGGAGACGTACTGACGCCGTTCGTCGCGCGCCTCCCACATCCCCGCGTCCGGCTCGCGCCAGGTCGCCGCCGCGCGCTCGGCCAGCGTGATCAGCAGCTGCCGGGTGCGCTCCTCGAGCTCCCCCAACTGCTCGCGCAGCTGCTCGGCGGCGTCCAGCACCTCCCCGAGAACGTCGAGCTGCACCTGGTCCCAGGCCCCGTTTCCGATCCGGACCGGGCGGCTGTCGCGAAAGCCGGGCAGGTGGGTGAGCTCGTGCTCAGCGAGGTTGCGCTCGCCCGCCACGCCGTACATGATCTGGACGCGCCCGTCGCCAAGGGCACCGCTCGCGTCCGCGATCCACCGGAACAGCCGGTTGGCTTCGTCGGGGCACGCCGCGATCCACAGCGAGCGAATGGTCAGGCTCAGATCGCGCAGCCACGCGTAGCGGTAGTCGAAGTTGAGATCCCCGCCCATCTTCTCGGGCAGGGACGTCGTCGCGGCGGCCACCACGGCACCGGACGGCCGGAAGGTGAGGCCCTGCAGCACCAACGAGCTGCGGTGCACCGCCCTCGCGTGGCGGCCCTGATAGCCGTCGTGCAGCTCGGTCCACGACTCCCAGCCGGCGATCGTCTCCTCGAGGGTGGCCTGCTCTCCCGGGTCGGCCCGGCTACCGACCTCGGTCGAGGGCGTGAAGTCGAGCCGGAGGTCCACCCGCTCCCCGGCACGGACCGTGAAGCGCCCGGTGGCGCAGCCAAGCCCGAGCGTGAGCGCGACCGGACCGGCGAGGGCCAACCGGACCGGGCCGCCCCACGCCACCATCCCGTCGGGAGAGCCGTCGACGTGGGGGACCGTCAGGCCGTACTCCATGCGTGGCGCGAGCTCCGTCTCCATCTGAACGGCGCCGCGGACTCCCTCGATGCGCCGCAGCAGGACGTGAGGACTGCGCAGGCCGATCTCATGACCACGCGCCCCGAGCTCCAGTCCGAGGGCGTCGAGGACCGTCACCTCGCCGCCCGCGGTCGTGAACGATGTGCGGAGCACCAGCGTGCCCGGTAGGTACCGGCGCACAACCTCGAAGCCCGCCGTCGGGCGTAGTGACCAATGACCGGCGTCGGCGCCCAGGAGGCGCCCGAACACCGACGGGGAGTCAAAGCGCGGCACGCACCACCAGTCGACCGAGCCCGCGCGACCGACGAGGGCGGCCGAATGACAATCCGACAGGAACCCATAGTCGTCGATAGCAGCCATCTGAGCTACACCGCCCGGGCGACTGTTTGCGCGGGAAGGTCGTCGGCGCACGGGATCCGGGCCGCCGCCTCATCGCGCAGGCTTCGCTTCAGTTGGAGGAACGCCCAGCCGCCGAGCACGGCTGGTACGACCAGCAGCACCGTGCGGTAGGCCAGGACGGCGGCCGCCGCGACGGCGGCCGGGGTCCCGTAGAGCACGAGCGCTCCGACGAGTCCGATCTCGGCTCCCCCGATCCCCCCGGGCACCGGGATCAGCGAGCCGAGCTGGCCCACGAGGTAGGCGAGCAGGAGGCCGGCGATCGGCGGGGGGACACCGAAGGCACGAAAGCAGCCGGCGAGCACGGCGACATCGAACGCGAGATAGCCGATCGCCCCGCCGAGGAGTGGCGCGTTGCCGGCGCGCAACAGCGCTCCCGCCTCGCCGATCCCGTCGCCCGTGGCGTCAAGCGCCCGCGCCAGGGTACGCAAGCGCCTCGCGCGGCCGGGGGCCGACCAGCCCGGGGCCAGGCGGTGGGTCAGTCGGGGCGCGGCCAGGGTGAGGAGGATGGCGCCGACGGCAAGCACCACGGGCCCCACGGTCAATAGCAGCCGGCCGGTCCCGGGCAGGAGTCCGAGTGCCAGCGCGACGCCGACGAGGATGACGGCAGCGAAGTTGACCGCGCTGGTGATCAGGAAGAAGGCGACCGTGCGCCGGGCCACGCGCTCGAGCGGCAGGCCGCTGCGCCGGAGAGCCCAGGCACCGAGGGCCAGGCCGCCCGCGCCTCCCGCCGGAAGCACCGAAGCGGCGCCGAGCTCCGACATGCCGATCCGGTAGCTCATGCGCCAGGTCATCCGTGCGCAGAACGCAGCGCGGAAGACGACCACGTACGCCAAGCAGGACAGCACCTCCAGCCCGGCGGCCACCGCCAGCCAACCCGGCGACGCCGACTCGAGGCGCTTCCGCACGTCGCCCAAGCCCGGCACCAGCATCACCACCACCACCACCACCAGCAGCGCCCCGATCTGGAGTAGGCGCCGGCGCAGTCGGTGCATCTCCATCGGCATCTCGTCGGGCGAGAAGTCGGGTGAGCTGCCCGCGGCGCTCACCGGCGTCGCCCCCGCACCGATCGAGCTCACGCTCCCTGCCCGACGTTCTGCATCAGTCCGCCGTCGATGAAGTACGTCGAGCCGGTCACGTAGTCGCTGTCGGAAGAAGCCAGGAAGACCGCGAGCCGGGCGATCTCACTTGGCTCCGCGGCCCGCCTGAACGGGATGCTCCGGACCTGCTCGTCGAGCAGCGCGGGGTCGTCGATCGCCGCCTGGTTGAACGGCGTGAGCACCATCCCCGGGCCGAGGTTGTTCACGTTGATCCTCAGCGGCGCCAACTCCAGGGCGAGGACGTGCGTGAGATTGCGCAGCGCTCCCTTGGAGCAGTCGTAGTCGGCGCCGCCGGCGTTCGGGATCTCCTGGTGCACGGAGGTGACGTTGATGATCTTCCCGCCCAGGCCGCCGTCGTCCTTCCGGAGCTGGACGTAGCGCCGGCAGCAGAAGAAAGCGCCGTACAGGTTGACCTTGATCGCCTTGTCGAACACCTCGGTCGAGAGATCGGACACCGCTGCGCCCGACGCGTCCACGCCGGCGTTGTTCATCAGGATGTCGACCGTCCCGAAGGCCTTGGTCGCCGCGCCGAAGAGCGCTTCGACCCGTTGCTCGTCCGTGATGTCCGCCTGCACGACGATCGCCCGCCTTCCCGCCTCCTCCACGGCCTGGCGGGTGTGATCGGCCCCGTCCTCGTCCTCGAGGTAGTGCACCACCAGGTCCGCGCCCTCCTTGGCGAACTCGATCGCCGAGGCCTGCCCGATCCCGGAGTCCGACCCGGTGATCAGCGCAACCTTGTCGTGCAGCCGTCCTGTCATGAGCCTCTCCTCGGTCCATCGCTCGGACGACCCGCGGGCGGCGCGCGCTTGGTTGCCAGCCGCTGGGCGAGCCGCGAGGCGGTGGCCATGATCGTCAATGCCGGATTGGCGCTTCCCTGGGTCGGCATCACACTGCCGTCGGCGATGAAAGGTTGGGGATGCCCACAACCTGTGGTCGTCTCATAGAACTGCTCGGAGGAGAACTCGGGCGGCGGTCCCTTGTACATCCCCATCATCTCGGGGAAGCGCGCCGCGGTCTGCGCGGCGCCCTGCACCATCACGTAGCGGCCGACGTGATCGTCGTTGTTGGCAAGGCCGTTCGGGAAGCGCCGCGAGTGCGAGTTGAGCAGCAGCCGCGGCGTCTCGATGGCGTACCACCGCCACCGCCACCGCCGCCGCGCGCTGGAAGCGCTCGCGCCCTGCGTGGACATAGGTGACACCGGTGCAGTGCCCCGTTTCGTCGGTCTCCACCCGCACGGCCATCGACGCGGCCCGGATCTCCACCCCGTGCTCGATCGCGTCCGGCACGTGGGTCACCAGCGGCGAGGCCTTGGCATTGACCTTGCAGCCCTGGACGCAGAAGCCGCGGTAGATGCAGTGCGGGCGGTTGCCGAAGGTGCCGTTGACGATCGCGACCGGCCCGACGCGCATCTCGATCCCTTACCGCTGCGCGCCCGCCCACGCTCGCTCGGCGCCGCCCGACAGCGGGTGGGGACCATGCGGATAGGCGTGCGGATCGCCCCACGGCCAGTGCTGCCCGGCCACCGGCAGCTCGGCCTCGAGCCGCTCGTAGTGCGGCTTGAGGTCCCGGTAAGGCCTACCGCGTGCAGGAGATTGCGGAAGGCGCCCCAGGACGTGCCGTAGCTCCGATGCACGACGGTCGCGACCAACCCCTTGCCGACCGCCTCGGCGGTGCGTGCCAATCCCACGATGCGCCTCCCGGACGGTGCCTGGTCTAGCCAGTCTGCCCAGGCCGGCGTCTCCGGGCGATTGGCGACCGGCCTGTTCATGGTCCTGTCAGCGTCGTTAGGGCTGCTAACCCGGATCGTGCATCAAGGGACGTGAGGTGGAGTGCTGGGTCGCTTGGCGTGGTGAGTGTGAGTCGGAGGCCGTGAGGGTGGCGGCTGGGAGTGAATCGGGGCCTCGTCGTCGGCGTCGGCTGGAGGTCAGGGGGCGCCGGCGGGCAGGCTTGCGCCGGGGGGTTGCGGCGGGTTGGTCGTCGTCGGGCCCGGCCGGGTGGTCAGGGGGCTGGTAGTGCGGCGAGGCGGGCGAAGGCGGCGGCCAGTTCGCCGGCCCACGGCCAGGTGCGCGGTAGGCGTAGGAGGGCTTTGCGGGCGTGGAAGGTCAGGCGGCCGGCGCAGTGCAGCAGTCGGTAGCGCAGGCGCTTGGGTTCGCAGCGCGCGAGCTCGCCGTCCAGCGCGAGGGTCTGGGCATAGAAGAGGAGTTCTTGGGCGATGAGGACGAGCTCGAGCCACACGGCGTTGGCGACAAAGTCGCGGAAGGGCAGGTTCTGAAGGCCGCTGTCCTTGGCGGCGCGGATGCGGTCCTCGACGCGGGCGCGGGCGCGATGGAGACGTTCCAGGGCGGCGATGTTCTCGCCGTGCTGGTCGGTAAGGATCGCTTGGAAGCGGTGGCCGTCGTGGTCGGTGAAGGAGAGCTGCGCGCCGGGGTGTGGCGCTCGCGGCGCACGATCACGCGCGTGTCCGGGGGCCAGGCGGTGAGGTCGAGCCGGTCGGTGATCTCGGCGACCTGCCCGTTGTCGCGCGGCCGGCCGTCCTGGTCGAGCGCGGGCACCCAGGCGTTCTCGGGCAGGGCGAGGATCGCTGCGCGGACGGGCTGAGTGAGGTCATAGCCCACCGAGAAGCGGATGCGCGCGTCGCGACAGCAGCCCAGGAGTTCGTGCGTGGCGCCCGCCGAATCTGCGCGCAGCACGAGCTCGGCGTCCTCGACGACCTGGCGCGGCAGTTGCCCGAGCGCGTCTGCGAGCAGGGCGACGTGGTCGCCGGCGTGGTTGGCGCCGGCGTTGCCGGCCCGCAGCATCCCGGCCAGCGGCTGACCGGCGGCGGCCTGGCTGGGACCGTCGAGGTAGGCCGGGTCTGTCCGATGAAGTGTGTGTGGTCGTGGTGATCGACCAGCGGCTGGCTGCCCGGCCGGTCAGGACGGGAGCCCCGGAGGGGCGAGCGTCTTGGCCGGCGTGGCGGGCGGCCCGGAAGGA
>JAABUL010002394.1_pt1 | contig 31257 bp, 40 predicted proteins | sample 5559151 | NCBI WGS metagenome assembly JAABUL01 (sample SAMN10711876, study PRJNA513368) | rock metagenome | isolation source: Antarctica rocks | place: Antarctica: Victoria Land, Pudding Butte sud
CTCCCCCCTGATGAGACATGATAGCCCTCCTATGATGGTCGTTTCAGCACCTTCCATCATACAGAAGCTATCTGTCTCGTCCCTCCTTCACTATGGCTTTGTGGCTAACCTACCCTCAAAAGGTGGGCGTCCCCCCCGCGAACGAGATCACGTCGCCGTGCGTCCCCAACGCCATGATGTCGCGCAGCAGGCTGGGGTCAGGCCCGAGTCCCTGGCCGACGGGGCGCAAGCCGAGCAGCCAGGCCGCGGAGGGCATGCGTCCCGTGGGCAATGTCGTGCCGCCGGCGGCGGCGGCGTCATGCGCTCTCTCTCGCGACGAGCGCACGATCGTGCCACGGCCGGGGCGGGCGACCACCACGCCGTCGGCTGCCAACTCGTGATACGCGCGCATCGTGGTGGTGCGATTCACGCCAAGGCTCGTCGCCAACTCACGCTCGGGCGGCAAGCGCATCCCCGGCGCGAGGGCGCCCGTCAGGACGGCGGAGCGGACGCTGTCGCGGATCTGCGCGTAGAGCGGCGGCGCGCCGGGGGCGCGGTCGAGGGGGAGGCCATGAAGCTGCCCCGTCATGGGCGGCCGCTGCCCGCGTCTCGGCGCGCGCGCCGACCGCGCTAGTCCTGTCGTCACCTCATCCCCCTGTCTGTTCCGGCCGGCCACCCCTCGGTGCCGTAGGTATCAGGAACCACCTTCTCCATGAATCGCTCGGGGTGGGCGAGTTCGGTGAACCCACTGTGGCGATACAGCCCATGGGCGTCGCGCGTAGCGAGCACCCAGCGGCGTACGCCTTGAAGCGGCGGATAGTCGGCCACGACGGCCATCAGCCACGTCCCCAGGCCCGCGCCGCGTGAGTCCGGCAGGATGAAAACATCGCATAGATAGGCGAATGTCGCATAGTCGGTGACGACGCGCGCCAGGCCGATTTGGTCCGCGCCTTGATAGAGACCGAAGGGGAGCGAGTGCTCGATCGCGTGCCAGACGACCGCGCGCGGGATGCCCGGTGACCAATAGGAGGTCGTCAGGAAGCCGTGCACGACATCGAGGTCAATCTCGCGTCGATCCGTGCTGATAAGATAGGGGTCCCGCCGCCATTCCTGCCCATCCACCAGGTGTTGATCAGCCAACGCTGTTATCTCCTCTCCTACGACGGCTGGAGGCGTCCATCTCTTTTTTTAGGCGCGCGTACAGCGGACTCATACCAGTGCCGGGTGCGCTGTGGCCGCGGCTACGACCTCGCCCAGGCGCCGTAGCCCCTCGTCGATCCGCTCTGGCTCCGCGTGTGAAAAGTTGAGGCGCAGGGACCGGCCGCCGTGTGCGCCATCAGGCGCCGCCTGACAGGCGGAGCCGGGAACGAACGCGACGCCGCGCTCCAGCGCCGCGGCCAGCAGCGCGCGCGTGTCCGTGCCTGGGGGCAACGTGACCCAAATGAACAAGCCGCCCTCCGGCCGCGTCCAGCGCGCCTCCGGTGGAAAATAGCGCGTCAGCGCCGCCAGCATCGCGTCGCGGCGCTCACGGTAGACCCGCCGTAGCCGTGCGATGTGCCCGTCCAGGTCGGCGTGCAGACAATAGTGCACAACAGCGCGCTGTGCGAGCGAGTCGGTGTGGAGATCGGCGCCCTGCTTGGCCCGCACTAACCGCGCCATCAGCGGCCGTGGCGCGACGACCCAACCCAGACGCAGACCAGGGGCGAGAATCTTGCTGAACGTGCCCAGGTAGACGGTCTCCTCGCCGCCGGGCAGCGCGCGCAGAGGCGCCAGGTCAGCGCCGTCGTAGCGCAACTCGCCGTAGGGGTCGTCCTCGACGAGGGGTAACTTGTGTGCGGCGCACAACTCGATCAGGGCCGCGCGCCGTGTCAGACTCATCGTCGCACCCGACGGGTTCTGGAACGTCGGGATCGTGTAGAGGATGGTCGGCTCATCGCGGGGGACCAGGGGATCGCGGTCCGGCGCCGTGAGCGCTACGGCGACGTGGTCTACCTGGAGTCCCTCGTCGTCCATCGGCGCGGACACAAAGCGCGGCCCGTAGGCGGCGAAAGCCTGGAGCGCTCCCACGTAACTCGGATTCTCCACGAGGACGGTCGCCCGCGGGGACAGCAACACCTTGCCCAATAGGTCGAGCCCTTGCTGCGAGCCCGTCGTGATCAGGATATCGTCCGGCTCCGCGACGATGCCCCGACGCGCCAAGCGCGCGGCTAGGTAGACGCGCAGGGGCAGGTAGCCCTCGGTCGGGCCATATTGCACGGCGCTACCCCGTCCCTCGCGCAGGGCCGCGTCGAATGCAGCGCGCAAGTCGTCAATGGGGAACAGGTCGGGCGCCGGTAGGCCACCGGCGAAGCTGATGACGTCCGGTCGCGCCGTGATGGCGAGCAGGTCCCGAATATCCGAGCCACGCAAGCGACGGTCGGCGTCGCCGAGCAACGCATCCCAGGGCAGTCCCATAGCTCCATCTCCTCCGTTCCGTCACACGTCGTCCACGGGCGGCCTCGCGCCCAAGCGGATGACGGTTGTTCGACGCGCCGTGTGGCGCGGTCGTGTCCTATAAGCCCTATAAGCGGTACCTTGGGTGTAGTGTAAACCGTCCAGGCGCCTGTGGGAACAGCCAAGAACGCCGTCGGGCGCCAGCCAAGTGCTATCTCGCCTACCTCAGTGCGCTTTGCCGGTGGCGATGGCGCCATGATACCGTCGCGTACCGGGATACGGTCAGGCACGGTGTCGCTCCAGCAGATCCTTCCGCTGGAGCGACACTGTGCGTCCATCGTGCGTTGTGATCACGGCGACTTCCTGGAACCCCAGGCGCGCATGGAACCGCAGCGACGCCGGGTTCGGCGGGTCGAGATTGATGTCACACACCAAGGCCGGGATAGCATGGGCGCGCTCATGGGAGGCCGCATGGGCGTAGAGCCGCGCGCCGACGCGCATCCGACGGGCATGGGGCGCCACAGCGATCTGGTCGATGTACAGGAACGGGGGCATGCGCGCCTGGAACCACGCGAATTCGTCGCCCTCGCACACGTCGCCGGCCGTGTAGCCGATCATATAGCCGGCGACCCGGCCATCCAGCTCGGCCACCACGACGTATGGCGCAGCGGCGAGCGTCGCGACCGTCGTTTCGAGTGTTAAAGGAGAGACGCCGGGGCGACCGGCCGTATTGATGTCGACGATGGCGGGTATGTCGGGCGGGTCAGCCGAACGTATCGAACGTATGGTCATAGGAGGCATCTATATACGCCCTGGAGATGTACACCTCAGTTCTCCTTTTCGTCAATCATCACGGGACGGGGGATTTAGCGCGCTCACACCATACCCATGAGGCGGTCGTCCAGATAGGCGCGCTTCGCGTCGATGTCGCGCGCCGACGAGAGGTAGCGCACCCAGGCCTCGCGTTCGTGCCAGGCGGGCGCCAACTCCCACACGCACAGCGCCGGCGCGTCGACGCTGGGGCGGACGCGCTGGAAGCCGCCGTCGTTGGCGCTCGTCAGGTCGTGGGTGTAGAGCGTTTCCCACAGATCGTTGGTGTGACGCCAGACGCAGACGATGAGGTATGCGCGCGCGTCCGCATAGTGCAGGATGACGAAGCCGAGCCCATACCCGAGGTCCAGCGCGCCGGTCTCTGCTTCGGCGTGGATGAACGCCCGCGCGTCGCGGATGAACGCGCGCGGGATGATCGCCTCGCCCCGGCGTAGCTCGTACCACTTCAGCAGGCCGTGCGGCAGCGCCACGTCGTCGCCTGGCGTCACGACCCGCGCGTGGTGACGGTACGTCGCCGGGACATTACCGAAGCGGGCGAGGTCGGGCGCCGCATTGTCGTGGGCGACCCGGCGACGCGGGGCGGGTGTGACGACGGGCTGCTGCTTGGCGGTCATCGTGTCGATGGCGATATCGATCACGGCCGTGTGCGCGTCGAACCGACCACGGAACGCGTCCACGGTGCGCTCCTTGAGGGCATCCGCCTCCTCGGTCGGCGCGTACTTGCGCGCTAGCACACGCAGCGCCGCCGTCCGCTCTCCCAGCGCGGTCAACACCCGCGCCCGGCCATAGCACAGGACCGAGGCGTAGGCCGTGTCATACTCGCACAGCACCGGGTCCGGGAGCGTCGCCATCACCTCATCGACCTCGACGCACACCCGCGCGCTGCGGGCCAACGCCTCGATCAGGCGGCCCTGGCTCGCTCCGTGTATGATGATTCGTGCGTGCGTTCCCGTGCGCGCGTCCTCGTAGGCGAAATTCATGGGGACGACGTAGGGCTCGCCGTCCGCGATCACGCCGACCCGCCCGACGCGGGCAGCGTGCAGGAGGGAGGCGAGCGCCTCCGGGTCGCCGATGGCGTGATCCGAGCGCCGAAGGTCATGGTACGGTGGAGTGGGCATAGTGGGCATGCTCCTCACGATGTTCAATGATGGGACACGCTATGTGTGCGGGATAGGGGCGATTAAGCGCTAGGGCGGCGTGATTGTCCGTGGTCATGATAACGTCGTCTGCCGGTGGCTCGGACATGAGACGGCCGCGTGGCTGGGGTCGCGCGTCATGGGCGACGGACAAACTCCATCATCCAGTTGGTCTCCCACGTTGCCCCCCCGTCCACCGAGAACGCCTGTTCCCACCGGCACGACAGGTCCGTCATGTCAGACCAGATGAACCGGCTGACGATGCGCTTGCCCGCGAATGTCTCCTGTGCGAAGAACATCCCACGCCCGTCCTCGAACTCCCCAACCATCGGCGTCTGCAAGAGCCCATCCGCACCGGCCCAATAGAGGCTCCACTGCCGCGACGCAGGATCGTAGAGGCGCAGGGTCAAGCCCTCTTGGCGTCCCGACGCCCTCTCCAGTGTTATCTCGTCAATGTTGCCCAGTCCGCCCAGGACCTTCCGGGCGACCGACGTGCCTTCGAACTCCTCCCAGGACTCCGATCCCGTGAGCCACTCCCGCAGCCGCCGGTTATGAACTGTCCACTGACCGATGAAAAAATCGAAGTCAGTGCGGCCATCCCGCCTCTCGTCCTGCGCGTTCGGCTCGATCACCTAGAGCCTGTTATGCACTTTTCTGCCACAATCGCGACGGATCGTTAAGATGGAAAGCATCGAAGCGACGAGAGGAACTCCTGAGCCTATTCACTGCTATCTGACAAGCCGATGCACGACGACCTTGGCCTGCGGATGCGCCTTTTCGACTCACTTCAAGCGTAGTCGCATCATTTAGGGCAAAACGGTTGCTTTAATGATAGCGGAAGTTCATAACAGGCTCTAGCCGCGCCTGCCGTGTGGGCGAGGTGACGTGCTCGTCCAGGCTCAGAAAATGGCCGCCGGTGAAGCTTATCTCCCCCTCTTCCCGCCAGATGTCTCCCATGGCGCGCACCCAGTCGGGTGGGGAAACGAGCGTGTCCAGCGCCCCTAAGAGGGCGTACCGCCAGACCTCGATGATCCCGTCGTTCGCCCAGAAGCCAACCTTCCTCAGATAAATAAAACTGCAGCCCACCGCCGCGCCCTCCTGTTTTCCGTTACTGGCCGATACTGCACGCGCTTCGCCGACTCTCATCGTTGACCACCGAGGACGCGACGCGCCGGCAACGCTCGGCCCCGCCTCCAGGACTCGTCATCGCGTGGTCATAGCCCCCGTGGCCGTGCCCGCCGCAAAGATGCTATCCCTGTGTTACCCGCCCCGCCCGAATCTCCACCGTGGCCCGCGCCGGCGCATGCCAACTCGACAGAAGGCGCATATCAGGTCCACGTCCTGGGTGCGTCGCCCCCGATCATAAGAGATGTGGACGGTGACACCCGCGCTATCGGGCAAGCCCTGGTGACACCAGATCACGCCTCCGTACGCCCGCACAAAGAGGCGGAGCGTCTCCCCTGGGTTGCCGTCGGGGCGGGTGTACGCGTCACTGACGAACAACGCATCGCCCGGGTGACGCAGCGCCTCCGCCCGCAGGAAGGTGCGGACATCGGCAAACGGGACGGCGCGGTCGAGCGTCAGCGTGAGGCGCTCGCGGTCGGGGTCCGGCTCGAAATAGATGATGCCCCCGCGGTCCTCGAACACTCCGTTGGCCGTCAGGACCCGTGTCCGCACGCCACGTTGCGCCTCGTCCAGGAGCCGTGCAAGAGCCTCGTCGACTGTACCGCCCACGCGCACGATAACAGAGTCGTCATGTGGCAGAAGGAACAGGTCGCCGGGCGCGTCCGGGTGGTACACGATCTCGTCGCCTCCGCCGGCGTCGATGACCAGGACAGAGGAGAGCAGGCGGGTGGGTGGGAGCAGGGCGAGGCTGTCGTCGAACAGGTCCCAGCGGCTATAGCCGTCCTCCTCCGCAGCGGCCGTCAGGTTCGCCTGGACGCGCCAGAAGTCCCGCGTGCGGGCCACCAGCTCGTCGGGCGGGAGCACGCGCAGGGCCAGATTGAGCTCGCCGGCCCCCAGCGTCGTCATGAAGCCGTGATACCCGTCGGGGAGGCGTCTCCCAAGCGCAGCCTCCGCCTCCATGATCCGCGCATCCGTGGCTAGGGCGCGCGTGTTGCTCACCACATAAACATCGTCGAGCAGCATCCCCTATCTCCCCTATCCCTTGTCCTCTTTCGTCGTCCCACGATCTGGGTGGCGCCCCACAACGCGCCAGAGTCGTTAACACGTTGTGTCATCGCCTGTCGCTACTCCTGTCGTTACCTTCGCGTAAGCCATGGCGCGCCCGGTCGCCCTACGGACGTGCCGGCGTTGATGCGCGCCGATCGGTCAAGCCGGTCCTGGCCGGCGCTGTCCACCTGTCACTCACGGTGCGCCGGCTCGCGGTCGTAGACCACCGTCGGGTTGGCCGCGAAAGCTGGCGCCACGACCTCTGGCCACCAGGCTGTCACCGCTCGGCAGCCCGGCAGGTAGGCCGGGAGTTGCTCCAGCAAGGAGGGCCACCCCGCCATCTCCTCGTGCAGCTCGATGCAACGCCCGTCCCGTAGCCACAGCGCCAGGCAGACACGATCGGTCACGAGCAGGTCGCGCTTCCAGGCCATAGCGTTCGTCACATCGCGCCACTCTCCTTCGACGCGGTGGGCCGCCGTGAAACCGCCTACGTCGTCCACCGCGAAGCCCGTGGCATCGTGAACGATAGCCTGTTCGATCGTGCGCATGCATCCTCCTAAGGTTGTAAGCAGAGATCGCGAGAGGTAGCGTGCGCTAGTTTCAGGGCGATATTCCAATGGGTTCACCGACCGGGCGCGCCGCAGAGGCCGGCGCCGCAAACCTGGCGGACCGCGCCTCACGCCACGAGATGGAAGTCTGGATGACGCCGCCACGCCTCCATAAAGGCGGCGTCGACGAGGTGCCGCGGGAAGGCAGAGCGCCATCCAGGATCCCGCTCGGGGTAGAACTCGCGTACCCGCCCTGGTAGCGCGCCCACATATGCGCGGATACCCTCCAGCGTTGGTCACGCATCTGCTCGATCGTCATCGTCGGGGGTGCTGACTCCATGCGGGAGCGGGGGCGGCGCACCGGACGCGGGATCAAGCGGGATCAAGCCGCCGAAGGTGATGACCCCGCGATACCCATACTCCGGCGTGGCCGGCGGCGTGAGCGTCCCGACGTCGATGACACCCGTGTAGCGACGGGCAATGTGTTGGGCGGGTCCGCCGACGAGGCAGTGATCGATGGGCTTGTTGCACATGGCGACGATGGCGATACTCTGGGCCGGAACAGACCCGAGGGCCGCGCGGAAGGCCGTGGCCTGCGCGTCCAGCGATGTATGATCGACGTCGCGGCCGGCCAGTTGCGCCGCGACGCCAATCATACATCGCTCCTGGCCGCTTGGGCACCCCACGGCGGCACCATCGAGCTACACCTCGCGATCGCCCAGGACCCCGGCGACGTGCGCGCTGATCTCGACGAGCCACCAGTCAAGGTCGCGGTGCTGCGCGTCCGTGAGGGCCGCGCTCAAGAGTACACTGACAACCGGTCCGGCCATGGCCCTGCCCCTCTCCGATCATGCGGCGCGCCGACTGTGCCACCGCGCCCTCATCCTTCGGTCCATTTTACCATAGCGGATCGAGGCTCGTCGACGTGAGCGCGCCGTCCCGGAGTATCGGATGGGCATCCCCCTCGGCCCATTCGGGCGCCCATTTCCAAACGACGAACTGGGGCTGGAAAATCGTCACGGCCGCGCGCTATCCGGTTGTCTTGGTCCGTTTAGGGATGATGCTCTTCCGCCAGCCCTCCCACCCGCGTCACAAGGGCTGTTGCTGCGGCGAGCAGTACCCTGCTCAGGGGATCGGCCTCGAGCGCTTCGAGGCTCCCCTGTCCAAAACGTAGACCGCCCGGTGTCAGCAGCGACACACGCGCCTGATCGCCGGTTGGAGCGGGCGGCCTCGCCCTATCCCATAGGCCAACCAGCGGCGCGACCTGTCGTCCGGCCTCAAGGAGCGTGGCGATGGCCGTATCCAGCGACGCGTCCGGTCTCTCCCATATCACGCCAGCGCCGCTATGGTTCTCTTACCGCGCGCTGCCGTCCGCATAGACAGCGAGGATGTCGAGAAGGTCGACGCCGGCGCTTGGTATCGCCATTTCGATGACGACTCCATAAAGGGATGCGCTTTTGTCCGGTGGTGGTTGTATCCCCTCCTGACGCAAGAAATGCCACGCCTGCAGATAATGGCGCGATTCCAGGTTCGGTATGTCCGTGACGCGCCGCCACAGCCGCAGCGCCTCCTCCTCGTTCCGCCGACGTAGCGCATCGCGCGCGCCGACGAAAGAGGCCCACGGCTCGTCCGCTGGCGTCCAATCATCCGGCCAGTCGGATAGCGGCATATCCCCGAAGATCGTATCCCTTATGGCCCGTGGTGGTAGGGGAGTAGATCGCCGACGCGGCCACCTGAACATGGTCGATACCTCCGTCTAGTCGATTCATCTATGATGTTGAGCATCCCAGGTCGACCCTACCAGAGATGGAGTTCCCACGCTAGCCACCGCGCCTGAACGGCCGCGATCAACCAGGCGCCGTCGACCGTCAGCGAGTTCTCGTGCGAGGCATACAGCATCCAGTCCAGGCTCTCCGAGGTCCAGTGCGTTTCGGAGTTGTCGCCGAACGGCCCCACGAGCCCCAGGTCGAGATCCCGGTCCGGTGCCGTCTCGGTCAGTTCCCACACACGCTCGACCCCTTGCGCCGCGAGCAGGGCGCGGACCTGTTCAGGCGGTAGCGCCCGCTCGAACGCGGCCGCGTCGCAGGCGATCAGTTCGGCCGGCGAACGCGTCTCCGCACCCTGTGTCAGCGGATAGCCCAGAGAGTCGCCCCACCGCTCCGCCAACCCGCGCCATACCGCCTCGCTCTCGGCGCGGTCCATGGTGCGCTCATACAGCAGGGGCGGATGCCAGCGCCGCCGGCGTCGCACACCTCGCACACCCCTCCGCTGCAACAAATGGCGCACACCCTCCAAGATCCGTTGCATGCCGCGACGATACCCGGTCGCGACGCCGCTCATGCGCTACCTCCCACTTGTCCACGATCCGGTCAGCGTCGGGGGACTGTCTGAATGCACCCCTCATCGACCATATCCTTATCCTTCACGCGCCGCTCACGGGCCGGTGGCCCTGGCGCACGGCACCGGCGCACCCGTGGGGCCCCCAGCGGCGCCTGGCCCACCGACGGCCGTCTAAGGCCCTGTTCCACAATAACTTGAACACTTTTCCTGCCAATTCGCCCGTGGATTGGGGAGGAGATCGTCCAAGTTACTTCTTGACGGGTCCTAACGCGGTGAGGCGCGCTCGACTCTGTCCGCCCCTGGCGTCGAGGCCGCCGCGCTCACCGCGTCGGGTCGATGATGGTGACTCCGTCGTCGGTGAGCGCGAAGAGGTGGCCCGTGCGCTCGTCCACGCCGACTTTGCGCCCGCCGTGACCGGCGATGATCGCGAGGACAACCCCGCTGCGCGTATCCACCTCGACGATCGTCGCGGGCGTCGGTATGAACGAATCGGGGGCGCCGCCGACGAGGAACACGCGATGACGCCGCTCGTCCACCGCGAGGGCGTCGGCATCGGACCCTATCGCCACCGTGCGCAGCACGCGCCCGCTCGTGGCGTCGAGCATGTGCAGGATGCCGCCGTGCGAGAGTATGCGAGGGGCCGACGGTGCCCGGCCCACCGCGAAGACATGATGGGTGGCCGCGTCGAGCGCGAGGGGGTCGGGCGCGGCCGCGACGGACCGCAGGAGCGCGCCCGTCCGCGCGTCCAGCGTGAGGATGCCTGGATAGCCCACGAGGAAGACGCGGCCCGTCCCCGGCGCGTCGACGATCCCCGGCCCGAGATCGTAGGTCGTCGCCTCCTGCGAGAAGGTATCATAAGCGAGGCCATCATGATATCGGGGGCTCCCGTAGGGGGGCTGTCTGGGAGTGGGACACGGCGTAGCAGCCGGCCCGTGCGGGCATCGAGCGCCCACACGCTGCGCGCCCCCGGCGTTTGGGAGAGCGTGTGCACGAAGACCCGCCCGCTTGGCTCATCGGCCACCGTGCCGAAGGCGACGAGGTCGCCGTGAGTAAAGGGTGGCGTCGTGTGCAGCAGGCGTCCTCTACGCAGGTCGAGCGTGGCGCTGCGGCCAAGGGGGTCCTGGACGAAGACGCGTCCGGCTTGCTCGTCGATGGCGACGCTCGGCGTCGACATACTTGAGGGCAGGTCGACCCGTCGCAGCAAGCGTCCGGTGCGGGTGTCTAGAGCCTGTTATGAACTTCCGCTATCATTAAAGCAACCGTTTCGCCCTAAATGATGCGACTACGCTTGAAGTGAGTCGAAAAGGCGCATCCGCAGGCCGAGGTCGTCGTGCATCGGCTTGTCAGATAGCAGTGAATAGGCTCAGGAGTTCCTCTCGTCGCTTCGATGCTTTCCATCTTAACGATCCGTCGCGATTGTGGCAGAAAAGTGCATAACAGGCTCTAGCGCACAGACGGCGTCAAGCCCGGCGTCCGGCACGACGACGACGACGTACAACCGGTCGGCACGCGGGGCGAACGCCATCGTCGTGTAGTAGGCCTCGGCGCCGCTGGTGAGCGGCGTGCTGTACAGGAGGTCCCCGGTGCGGACATCGAGCACATCCACAACCACGGGGATCGGGTCCGTCGCGGTCAAGCCGGCCACGAACACATGCCCGCTCCGGTCGTCCACCGCGATGTCCATCGGCCTCATACCGAGGGTCATGGTCCGTAGGACGGGGTCGGTCCGCTGTCGATAGATGAGCGCGCCGGCGACGGCGAGGACAAGCAGCGCCAGACACGCCGCCGCGGCCAGCCAGAGGTGGCGTGGGCGGATGGAGCGGCGGAAGGCTCCTGGTACAACGACCGATGGTCTCATTCAACTCCCCTTTACCGATCCACACCTTCATCGACCATGTGAGCCGCGCAATCGCCCGCGCTTGACGTTCGTGACACCTATCAGCAGCAGCATCAGCGGAATGGCGGCGTGGCGCAACCCATAGGCCAACCCGCGCGCCTTCCCTCCTCGTGGCGTGCACGACGGAGGTGGGCTGGGCCCGCGCTCACGCCAGCCAGGAGCGCCCCCCATATCAGAAGACCGAGGATCGTTTCCCCCCAGTCGGGAGGCCGAGCCGGATGGCAAGTTCCTCGATCAACGAGACTCCTACAAAGAGGGCGAGAGAGAGATGAGGCCGGCTAGGCCGGCGAGGTAGCTCCTTATTGTCCCAATCCCCGCCTCAAAAACCTCGCTACATACTATCTCATGCGTGGGTGGTCAAGCTGATTAGGTGAGAGCAAGAGTGTCGAGGCTTGACCGGACGAGGTCGATATTTTGGTCTGTCGTGAAGTTGATGTCCTGTCGCACCCAACCCGCCGCGACGTAGAGGCGCCCGTTCTTGACGGCAACCAGGATCGTCACGTCGCGATCGACGTAGTGCCCAAAGCCATTCTTAATCGAACACCTCCATGTCCGCCCGGTCGTTGTGCGCCACCAGCCAGGTCTGGCCGTTGAGGCGGATCGTGGTGTATGTGCTCGGGTGGTTGATCACCCCGCCCTTCAGGTACGGCGCCATCTCGCGGTCGGCTACCGTGCGTATGCCGGCGTCCGCGCCGGTCGCGGGCCGTACCTCGACCCCCAGACGGACCGAGCCGTCGCGCGTGCCCACATCCAGGTCGACGCCCGCCCCCGCGCCGGGCATGGACGTCCACTGGGCAGGGTAGCTCAGGCTGTAGCCGTTGGTTGTGCTGACGTGGCGCGTGAAACCGTCCACGCCGACGACCGGAGCGGGTCGCCGATCGACCGGCGCGCGCGGGTCGAGGGTGAATGAGTTGGCGCTGATGTCCTCCAGTTGGGCCGCCCAGCGATTGGTCGCGAAGTAGTCCAGGGCGGCCGCGCGAGCCAGCGGATAGTACGGCGCGAAGAAACGCGGCGTGACATCGTGGTCGTCGTTGCCCGGACCGGTGATATAGTCCCAGGTCAGGAGAAGGTAGATGCGGCCGCGCGCGACCGTCACGGCGGCCTGGGCATCGGCCGACGCGGGGGTGTTCTGGTCATCGAACAGGATGGTAGTGGGTGTCGCCACGACCCACACCTGCCCCCCGCTGCGTCGCACCGCGTGCGCGACCGGCGCTATCACATGGCCGAGTTGCTCCAGCGCGCGGTCGGCCACGGTTTGCAGGGTGGACCGCGCGTACGGCGTCGCCCCGGCGGCTCGCACGTCCACGGCCACGAAGGCCTTGTGGTCGGGTGCCCGGACCGCGAAGGCGACGCCCGCGGCCGGCCAGGGCGTCCAGCGCGCGGGGTAGTCGAGGGCGAAGCCGCTGGCGGCGTCGCGCTCTTCCGCGAAGTTGTCCAGCCCGACGGACGGCGCGGGGCGCGCGTCGTCGGGCGCGCGGGGGTCGATGGTGAGGCCGGCGAAGCTGCGCTCGATCGTCGCCTGTTGGGCGCGCAGCGCGCAATTCTTGTCGATCACGGGAGGAAAGATGTCGCGCGGGACCTCCGGGCACCGATCCGGGTTGCTGTGTCCTGACGCTGCGACGACGGCGCGGCCGACGGGACGCGCATCCCCCGAGACAGCCGGCGCCACAGGCCCCGCAGCCGCCTCGGCCGGGGGCTGGTCGGGACGTTGCGCCGGCCCACGGGCGCTCCCCTCCCCGACGGGCGCGGGGGTCGCCGCCAGGGGCGCGGCGGGTTGTGCCGCCCGGTCGTGCGCGGGGACGACGAAGGGGAGCGTGATCGGCGTGTCGGTAGGCGTGGGCGGCGTCGAGTCCGATCCCGACGCGTTGGGCTCGGGGAAGTGGATCTCGCGGTCGTACACCAGGCCGGCGAAGGCGTAGAGGCGGTGATGCCGGGCGGTCACCAGGACGAGCATCCAACTGCTGGCCTGGAGCTCGCCGCCGTGGTCCAGCGTGGCGAGCGCCACGCGATAGGGCACGCCATGGATGACCGCGCGCCGCTCGTCGATCTTGCCCGAGAGTATCTCGTCCTCCTGCGCGATGAGGCGGTCGGCCACGGCCTGCAAGTAGGCGTCCGAGGCGACGCGGTCGCCGAGCGGGGAGACCAGCACGCCGATGGCGGCGGTGCGGTCGGGCGTCATCGCCGTGAGGTCGGCCGCCGGGCCGAGCGGCAGCCAGTGCACGGCGGGGATGGGGGTCCAGCCGGTGGGGAGCGGCAGCGCGTAGCCGTACGTCGCGCTGCTGTAGCGCGCTATCGTCGGAACGGTGGCCGTGGCCGACGTCGCGCCGGCATGGGCCGCGGGAACGGGGCCGGTCGTCGCACCGATCGCGAGCGCGACAAGCAAGAGATACACCACCGGATGTTTGAGCGCGGAGCGCATTGATTGAATCCTTTCTACCGTTCTCTTACGCGTCCTGGACGCGCACATACCACCGGATCGTCGCCTCGGTCGCCGTCGTTCCCGCGGCGTCAATCAGGGTGACGGCCACGTCGATCCGTGTGCGCGCCTGCTCAGCCAACTCGGCGCGGGCGCGGGCAATGTCCTCGACGCGCACGGTGGCGTCGGCCCGGCAGTCTCCGTCCGCCGGGGCTTTATAGATGATCTCGGCCCCCAGCACGAGCGGCGTCGCGCGCTCGAGGTAGTCGGGGATGGCGCCCAGGAGCGCCGCCCCGCTGGCCGCTTCCATCAGGCCATATTGCGCCGCGGCATGCAGCGTCCCGACGCGGTTGCCTATCTCGGGCCGAAAAGGCAGGGTAGCCTGCGCATGGCCCTCGCCCATGCGCGAGATGCGGAGGCCGAGCAATGTGTTGAACGGTACGCGCTCCACGAAACCCCGCGCCATCTCCAACGCGTGTGACGGCTCGGGCGACGGCGACGATGACATAACCCCCTCCTTTGTGTACCGATAAGCACACAATATCATGTAGTAGACTGAGCGCGCAACGGCGAACGGCCCAGCCGGTGTCTACCGCGCCAACGACCTTTGCACCGCATCTTCGTCCCACTCCAGGCCGCTGCCGGGGCGGTCAGGCGACACCGCTTGCCCGTCCACGATGCGCACCGGCTCCGTCAGAATGGGGCCGACGTGGTCCAGGTACTCTAGCCAGTGGGCCGTTGGCGTCACACCCAGGAGATGCACGCTGACCTCAGGGAAGGCGTGGCTCGACGCCGGCAGGCCGGCCGCCGCGACCAGGGCGGCGGCGCGCAGCCAACCACTCACGCCGCCGAGCTTCATCACGTCGAGCATGGCGTGGTCGGACGCCCCCGCCGCGATGCTCCTGGCCGCGTCGTGCGGCCCCCACCAGTTCTCCCCGTGTTGGATCGCCGTCCTGGCCGCTTGCGCGATGCGGGCGTGCCCTGTAAAGTCGTCGGCGCGAGTCGGCTCCTCGATCCAGTAGACGCCCTCCTCATCCAGGATGCGCGCCCGATCGATCGCCTCGGGAACCGCAAGGGACTGGTTGTAGTCCACCATCAGCCTGACCCCGTCGCCGACGGCGCGCCGCACCGCGCGGATCGTGGCGAGGTCCGCCGCGAGGTCGCCGCGCCCAACCTTGACCTTGAGCGCCGTGAAGCCCAGGGTGAGCATCTGCTCGGCCTCCGCGGCGGCGCCCTCTGGGCTCATCGTGCGCAGGCTGGCGTAAGCCGGGATCGGCCCCGGCGCACCGCCGAGCAGCGTGACGAGCGAGACGCCGCAGGCCTTGGCCCGCGCATCCCATAGCGCCATGTCGATCCCCGCCATGGCGATCCCCGTCAGACCTTGTGGACCGAGCAGGCGAAAGTGCCGCTGGAGTGTCTGCTCGACCGCGCATGGCGCGGCAGTGGCGCCCGTGAGCAGGGGCGCGAGGTGGGCGACGAGGTGGGCAAGCGGCCCGAGCGCCACGGGCGCGTAACAGCGCACGTAGCTTGTGCCGGTGACGCCCTCCTCGGTCAGGAGGTCGATCAGCACGAGCGGGGTGCTGGTCAGCGCGCCGGCCGCCGTCTCCATGGGACGCTGAGGCGCCAGGTCGACCGCGCGGGCGCGGATGTCGCGAATGGTCAGGCGGGGATGGGTGTCCATGCTGCTCTGCTCCTCATCACGTCCTTACGTCCTTGCGTCCTTGTGATCCACCTCGACCGCTGCCGCCACTTACGGGATTAGGACGCGCATTGAGCGAGGGCGGAGTGGTCTGGACAGGGTGGACACGCGCGGATCAACGATCCTCGTCCACCGCCACTATAAAGGATGGGGGCGTTACTAGTCAAAAGATGATGCCGGTGACCACATACTATCTCGGAACCAGTTTTCCCGTCATCGGTGACAGGGTACAGCCCGGCGCCCGTATAGACGCTCTATCGTCAAGGCAAGACCGATGTGCGCCGCTATAACAGCTCCATTATACTTGATTTATGTTGATGTAAATCAATCGTTAACCCAGCGCTAAGGAGCATGAGAGACATGGACACTGGTACCGCCGCCGTGGCGCTTCCCGACGATCCCCGCTGGGATCACAACGTCGTCCCTGGGTTCGGTGACGTGCGCATCCACTACGTGCGCCGTGGGCACGGCGCTCCGATCCTTCTGCTGCACGGCTGGCCCGGCTTCTGGTATGACTGGCGCCGCGTCATCCCGGCGCTGGCGGCGGACGCCGACGTCATCGCGCCCGATTTCCGCGGCTTCGGCGCCTCCGACAAGCCCGATCTGCCTCCCGCCGAGGCCTATACGCCCGACGTGCTCGCCGCCGATATGCGCGCGCTGCTCGACCATCTCGGCCTGGACAGCGTCGTGGTCGCGGGGTATGACATTGGGGCTACCATCGCCCAGACCCTCGCGCGTATGATCCCGAGTCGGGTGCGCGCCTTGGCCCTCTTCAATCCGCCCTACCCCGGCATCGGACCACGGCGCTTCGAGCCGGCCGTCCAGGCGGAAGCCTGGTACCAGCATCTTCATGCGCTGCCGTGGGCGGACCGCTTGATCGGCCACGACCGCGACACCGTGCGCCTGTATCTGGCCCACTTCTACGACCACTGGGTGGGGCGTACAGAAGCGTTGCGTCCGGAGGAATTCACGGCGATCGTGGACACCTACGCCCAGCCGGGCGCGGTGCGTGGGAGTATCGCCTACTACCGCGCACGGGCGGGGGCGCGGCAACGCGAGGCGAACGCCGACCCAGACGCCCTGTGCATCGCCCAGCCGACCATCGTGCTGTGGGGGGAAGCCGATCCCGTGGCCCGCTCTGCCTGGGCCGACCGCCTGCCGGAGTTCTTCTCCCATCTCACCCTGCGTCTCCTGCCTGGTGTGGGGCATTTCGTCCCGTTTGAGGCCCCCGCCGATGCTATCGGTGCGATACGCGCCGCCCTCGCGGCCTCGCCGTCATGACAGGGCGAGGCCGTGTGCCACGCCGCCCTTGACGATCACGCCTGCATGTCGTATTGTGTACCCAGTAGTACACAAGAGGGGGGGTGAGGGTGGGACAAGCGGAGCGGCCGGGACGCACGGGGCCAGGGCGGCCGAGCGACGCCAGAGAACGCCTGGTGCGTGCGGCCACCTCCTGGATCTTCGCGCACAGCTATGCGGCGGCAAGCGTGGATGAGTTGTGCGCGCAGGCGGGGGTGGGCAAGAGCAGTTTCTACCACTTCTTCCCGAGCAAGCACGACCAGGCGCTCGCGGCCCTCGACCACTACTGGGCATGGTACCAGCGGCGTCACCTCGCCCCCACGTTCGCGGAGGACGTACCGCCCGAGGAGCGGGTCGGCCGGCTCTTTGAGTTGGCCTATGCGTCGCAGCGCGCCGTACGGGACGCGGCGGGACATCTCTCGGGCTGCATGGTGGGGAATATGGCTTTGGAGATGGGCGCACAGGACGAGGCCATCCGCGCCAAGGTCGACGGTATCCTCGCGGAGTGGACCGGCTATTTCGAGCGCGCGTTGCGTGAGGCCGTGGACACAGAGGCGTCGCCATGGGTCGACGTCCCGCTGGCGGCGCGGGCGCTGCTCGCCTACCTGGAAGGGGTGATGCTGCTGGCGAAAGCGCACAACGACCCCGAACTCATCAAACGCCTGTCCATCGGCGTACGCCCCCTATCGCTGCTTGGGAGTGACACGTCGCCGCCGTGACCGCCTTTTTTTTGCCGCTTTTGTGTACTATATAGTACATAATGGATGGATTGTCTACGGGCAAGAATGGGGGAAGGGATGGGAATCAGGACGACGGCTGAGGCGCTGGCACGGCGACGGGCAGACGCGTCCCAGCGGTGACAAGAGGAGCTACTCAATGTTTGAAACGAATGATACACCGGCCCGAGCGCAGGCGCCATCCATGCGCTGCCCCGTGTTCGCGCTCCGCCGCCAGATCGGCGCTGTACGGTCCATAACGCTTCCCGACGGTCTCGACCTTGTGACACGCCCGATCGCGCCGGCGGATAGCTGTGCGCTGCAGCGCCTGTACGGCCGCCTCAGCGCGCGAACCATCTACTTCCGCTTCCTGGCCGTGGTCCCCGTCTTGACCGACGAGCGGGCGCGCTATTTCGCGCACGCCGACGGCGTCGACCGTGTCGCTCTTGCGGTGCAAGACCCTGACCAGCCCGCGGACGTGATCGCCGTCGCCCGGTACCACCGTGACATGACCAGCGTCTCATGCGCGGAACTGGCCGTGGTGGTCGAGGACCGCTGGCAGAATCGGCGCATCGGATCACTCCTGATCCGGCGCCTGATCGATCAGGCGCGCGACGGCGGCGTCAACCGTCTGTACGGATCGGCTGCCGCCGAGAACAGGCGCATCCTCCATGTGCTGCAGCGCCTCGACCTCCCGCTGCGTGTCACGCCGGATGGCTATCTCAATCACGTCGATATCCAGCTCTCCGCAGCGACGTGACCGAGTACATAGGGCCAAACGCGACAATACGTGCCAGTTTGGGCGTCATGTTTGACGAAAGAGGGAGGCTGTGACCGAGCGCTTCGACCGGATATTAGGCATCCTGCTCTTCCTACGCAGCGGACGCGCGATCTCCGCGCCGGAGCTGGCTCGCCGCTTCGAGGTCTCGACGCGCACGATCCACCGCGACCTCAAGACGCTGGAGGCGGTGGGCGTGCCCGTCTATGCGGAGCGCGGGCGCGACGACGGGTTCCGGCTGGTGGACGGCTACTTCCTACCGCCGCTGATGTTCGCACGGGACGAAGCGATCGCACTGCTACTCGGGCTGGCGCTCTTGCGACGTCTGCGGGCCAGGCCCTTCTCCACCGAACTCGACACCGCCGAGCGCAAACTCCTGGCAGCCGTCCCCGCGCCGACGCGCGCCGTGCTGGAGCGCACGGAGGCGTTGATCGGCTTCGAGACCCTGCCCGACGACATCTTCCATCCAGAGTGCAGCCCCCATCCTCCGGTAACGTACCCGGATAGTGGTCCCATCATCGGGCAGGAGAGCGCGACGATCAGCGCCTTCCTGCACGCGACCCGCGACAGCGTATCGGTGCGCCTGCGCTACAACTCGCCCTACCAAGAGGGAGCAGAGGAGTCTGTCGTCACCCCCCTCGGGATGCTGTGGGACCGTGATCGGTGGTATGTGGCTGGACAGCCGGACGGCGCGCCGCGCACACGGCGCGTGTGGCGCGCGGATCGCGTGACAGAAATCAGCCTCTTGCGGCCGCGCCTCGCCGGTCGGGCCGGCTTGGATGCTCAGGACGCCTTCGACGTGCGCGAGCTTTTGGGGCGTCGCTGGCTGCGGGACGCCATGGACCGTTGGCGGGGGCAAGCGCCGGTCGTGATCCGCCTGTCGCGAGCGCAGGCCGACCGGCTGCGGCGCGACTGGTACTATCATCACGCCCGCTTCGAGCAGGTCGACGAGGACGCGGTCATGAGGACGCGGTCATCATGACCCTCGGCGAGGACAACCGCACGGCCGTGCTGGAGTTGCTGCGCTGGTTGGGTCCGGGAGCGGAGTTGGTGGAGCCAGCGGAGTGGCGGCGAGCGATGCGCGAGGACTTGTGGCGGATGCTCACGAGCTACAGCCGCGAACCCGGCCAACCGTAGTCGTGCTGTTGACAGGGGGAGAGATGCAACAGGACATATCTCTGGATGGTCGCCGTTTCCGGCCCGTGGGCGACACCATCGGCGGCGAGGTTAGCCCAGACACTGTGTTCGCATTCAGTCAGGAGGGTGACCTCATCCATGCCCGCTATGTCGGTGGCCGCATACGGCTCGGGTACCTGGTCGGCACGCACGCCGGGACAACGATCCACTTTCGCTACGCACAGGTCAACACTGCGGGCGAAACGGCGACGGGGCAGTCTCATGATCGCATCGAGATCCTGCCCGACGGACGGCTGCGATTGCACGAGCGGTGGTCCTGGGATTCCCAGGAGGGCAGCGGGATGAGCATCCTCGAGGAGATTGGCTAAGCGGAGACTGGGTCCATGGCGCAGTCATCGCGGCCACCGTGCGGTGACCATCGCTCGTGGGTATGCTGCGGCAGACCACCGAGCTCACGGCGACACATGCGCCCGACGACGAGAGTTCGCCACGCAACGGTTACCACTCTGTGTCGCCGCCGGTATCACTCAGGCAACGTCTTTCCGTACGTGAGCATCGCCACGGCGTCGGCGACGCGACTGGCACGCGTCGCCCGCTTCTTCGCAGCCGCGATCCAACGCACGAATTGGTTGTGCTGGAAGGGCGTGAGCGCTGCGAAAGCCCGGCGTGCTGTATCCGTCGTCGCCAGGGGCTACGGTCAGATCGGCGGATACCACCTCGGTCTCGGCAGGCGCGGGCTGTAGGGTAACCTCCATCACACTCCCGATGGCGATGGCTGCTGCCTGAAGGGCCTTATTTAGCGGGAAGAACGCAGCGCCGGCCCGGCTCCCCAGGGAGCCAGAAAAGGCCGTGCCATCGATAGTCTCACGCACGTAGTGACGAGGACGCTTACCCCAGATGGGCGTTGGGGTCGAAGGGCACGGTGATGAACATGCGGCCACGCTCACCCATTTCGACGCGCGCCGTGAAGGTCTTGACAACAGGCATGGGCCCATGCGCTCCTTTCATATCATGACGGTAACCACACGACGCGGTATGCTATGGCTCCACGTTGGAGTTTGCGCGACACGGTGCGATAACGTACCGCATGATGGGTCGCGTGTCCGACCGTCGGAGTACCTCCACAAAGCCCGCCCGCTGGAAGGCGGAAACCGTTCCTGTCCAGGCGAACGCGTCGGGCAGACGGGGTGTCCGCGGATCTACGGGATAGCCTTCCACGATCAGCGCCCCCCGCTCGGCGGCATACACGATCGCGGCGTCGAGTAAACGCACGCTCACGCCGCGGTGTCTGAAGGGCCGAGCCACAAAGAAGCAGGTCACCGACCACACCGGCCGGTCGTCCACGCGTTTGAGAACTCGCGATCGTTCCAGCACCGGATAGGCGTCGCGCGGCGCGACGGCGCACCAGGCGATGGGCGCGCCATCAGCGTAGGCAAGCAGGCCCGGCGGGTCGCCGGCCGCGACGAGGGCGCGCAAGGCGTCCTTGTTCGGCGGCCCTTTCTGCCGCTCGTACACCGATCGGGGGAGCCGCCACCACATGCACCAGCACCCGCCGCAGGCCCCACGCGGCCCGAACAGCGCCTCGAGATCGGGCCAGCGGTCGGCCGTCGCGGGGTGAAACGAGAGATCCATCTATCCTCCTAGCCAATGTTCTAGTCGCTGGCGCCCTGTCATTTTCCCTCGCCCACGGGCGCTGACTCGACGGGTGCGCCCTGGGCGCCAGGCTCCATCGCGCCGTCGTCTCCGGCGGCCGACCGCCGGAGGTCCCTGACCTGGTAGCCGAGCGGTCCCGGCAGGCCAATCAAGAGGGCCGAGAGCCCGATCATGGCGGGGATGCCCACGATTGGCAGCAGCAGGCCCGCAGCGACGCCGGCGAGCGGCACGGTCCCCTGCATCATCGTTCGCAGGAGGGCGAAGGTACGCCCGCGCAGGTCGGGGGGGATTATCCGCATGCGGAGCGACTGCGCCCAGATCGTCAAGGGCGCGCTGCACACCCCGAGCAGGGCAAGGCTGACCACGGCCAAGGGAAGGGTGCGCCCGAGCATGAGGGGCAGCAGGGCAAGCCCCGACAACCCCTGCGCGAGGCAGATGAGCGCGCCCGTCGAGAGACGCCGGGGCGCCGTAAGGCCGCCCGCCATGAGCGAACCCGCCGTCTCGCCGATGGCGAGGACGCCCAACAACGCGCCGTAGACCGCCGCACCTCCCCGTGCTACGTGGGCCGAGAAGATGGGCAGCCAGATCGACAGCGCGCCCTCACCGAGGTTGAAGGTCATGAACATGAGGGTCGTCGTGAAGAGGACCGGGCTGCGGCGCAGGAGGACGATGGCAGCGCCCATCCGGTATGCCCGCGTCGTCATCGCCGACGCGTCGTGCGCGACGCCGAGATGGACGCGCGTCAGGGCGAGGGCGAACGCGCCATAGGAGAGGGCGTCGACGAGCACCACGTTCGGCGCCCCCATCCAGGCAATCAAGACGCCGGCCATGGGCGGTCCGATCACGCCGCCCACCGTGTAGCCGAGCGTTTCCAGGGCATTGGCCGTGTCCAGGCGCGCCGCGGGGACGAGCGCGGGGACAAGCGCCGGGCCGCCGGCCAGCGTGATCATCTTGAGGCAGCCGTACACGGCCGCCACGGCATACACCGGCCAGAGCGGCAGATGGCCGAGGGCGTGGAGGAGCGGGATCGTCGCCACCGCGAACCCCCGCACGACGCTGTCCGCGATCATGACAGCGCGCCGGTCGAAGCGATCCAGGAGCGGCCCCACGAGCAGACCGCCGACGAGGACGGGTCCCGTGGACGCTAGCAGGAGCAGGCCGACGGCGCGCGCCGAGTGGGTGGATTGGTACACCAGCCATGTCAAGGCCACCCCGGTCATGGCATCGCCCAGGACCGAGAACGTGAAGCCGAGCCAGAAGACCCGGAAGGACTGATAGCGAAAGATGTCCCGATACGGGTCGAGGAACGCCACAGGCACACTAACCTCCCGCCGGGCATCGCCCATGCGCGCACGCGCGCATCCCGCCCGTCATGGCCCATCGTAGCAGGGGTTAGTTGCCAGCAGCGTGTCATATTTCAGCGCGCCATGGGTGGCGTGGCGACGCGTCCTTCATCTCGACACGCCGCACCTCAGTCCGGGAGAGCGAGCAGATCCGGTTCAACCCATGCTGCCCTGGCGGCGGCGCTCCATAGCGTGTCGTGGCGCCAGTGCCGGTGCGGCAACCCCGTGTCGAGCGCCTGCGGGAACGACGCGATGAACACGTCGAACTCGTCGATGCCCGGCCGTTCGCGCGCCATGTGGGCGACGATGCGTACCCAGAACCGCGTCAGCGTCTCGTGGTACATCGCCGCATGACCATGGGTGGCGCCAAAGCGCCGGACGCCGGTCGACATCGTGCGAGTGGCCGACGCGACGTCCATCCGCCGCACCAGCAGCCAGGCTACGCGGAGGTGGTCGCGGTGGTGGAAGTGCTGTGGGGACAGCGAGCCGTCCAGGAAGGCGTGCAGGAATTCATCGTCGCTCATCGGATCTTCTCCTCGCTCATCCAACCTCCTCCTCGATCGCATCGATCACGCGCAGGAACGCCTCGATGTCCCCATGCCCTGTCCGCGTGGCGACACCGTCTTCAACGCCACGGAGGATCATAGCGACTCGTTCCCCGACCAGCCGCCCCTCGTCGGTCAGGTGGACCATCACCGAGCGGCGCGAAGTCGGATGCGGCCCCCGCCGGACCCATCCCCGCCGCTCCAGTCGATCCAGTACGCTCGTGAGGGTTGACCGTTTATGGCCAAAGCTCGTGTGCAGCGCATTGACGGAACAGGGCTGTACGTGTGCGAGATGAGCGAGCACATGACCCTCCGCCTGGCCGATCCCCACGTCCCCGAAAGACCGTTCGAGGAGGAGGGCCACGGCGTGCGTCGCGCGCTCCAAGGCGGGAACGATAGACAACCCCGGCATTTCATCCATACGTAGACGTATTATACGAAATCGTACATTCATGCGCAAGTGAAGCGGCATTGCGGATAGACACGCCAGGGGTGGGCCCAGGCGATGGCTGGGGCCATATCCGTGCGGGGCGAGGTGACCACCTGCGCGGATCGTCTCCTTGCCGCAATCAACCCTGTTGCCGAACTATACATGAGCGACGATACGCGCCAGCTCGGGTGTCATATTTTATGGGAGTACGGAGACTACGGTCACATCACGTCGACCGGATACGGGCACGTATCCCCAGCGTGGGATGCGACCAACCGTCCTGGGCCGTCCTCTTCCATGAAATATGACACCCAAGCTGGCATATATGATCCGCTACCTTGATAATGGCGCGTCGACTCGCCTATCGATCAGATATGGATCGAACGGGAACAACTAGGTGTTCCGCCTAAGAGATATAGCGCTAGACAGCGAGGATGAATGGCTCTACAAGACCTGATCGCGCGGGCACGCGAGGACATCGCGGTTGTGTTTGAGAAGGACCCTGCGGCGACGAGCGTGTGGGAAGTCCTGCTTTACCCGCACCTACACGCTCTGTGGCTGCACCGCCTCGCCCACCGCTCTTACCTGAAAGGGCGCCGTTTCGCGCCGCGCCTCATCGCGCTGTTCGCGCGCTTCGTCACTGGCGGGATCGAGATCCACCCCGGTGCCACCATTGGCCGGCGCTTCTTCATCGACCACGGCTCCGGCGTTGTGATCGGCGAGACGGCCGTCGTCGGCGACGACGTGATGCTCTACCATCAGGTCACGCTCGGCGCGACGGGCTGGTGGAAGGACATGAAGCGCGGGCACAGCGCCAAGCGCCATCCCACCATCGAGGGCCATGTGGTCCTGGGCTCCGGCGCAACCGTCCTGGGCGACGTAACCGTCGGGGCGTGGAGTAAGATTGGCGCGCAGGCGCTCGTCATCGAGTCGCTCCCGCCTCACTCCATCGTGCTCGGCCACGCCGGTAGCATCATCCACCGCAACGCCGACGACCGCATCATAGCCGAGGAACAGCCGGTGGACGATTGGGTCGTCTAAAATGCGCCCTGTTTCTCACGCCTTTAGGTTGTGGGCGGCAAGGAGCGCGAGTCGCGCGCGAGTCACGGACGAACGACGGCTGGAGCTGGAGCGCATGAGCCGGCGACCGGCGGGACGTGCGACCCTGGGAGATCAAATGCCGCCGCGTCGAGCGGGGCTTGAGCATGCATGCGATAAAAGGGGACAACTGATGGTGACAGATGAGGATACGGTGGCGGTATTCCTGGGCGACGTGGTGGAGCGCGGCATGCGCAACCGGCTGGATGAGACCGCGCACCCGCATGTGGACGGAGCTCATGCGGCCCTTGAAACGTTCTATCACGCCTTCAACACGCGCACGCTCGACCTCTTCCACCAGCTATGGGTCGACAATCCCCTCATCCAGCTCAATAATCCGGTGGGCGGGATTGTACGCGGGGCGGGGGAAATCGCGGCGCTCTACGCCCGCATCTTCGAGGGTCCAGTACGCGTGCGCGTCGAACTGTGGGATATCGTGCGGTACGCGGCGCCGGGAGTCGTCGTGTTCGCCGGACGTGAACGCGGGACGTACGAGCGCGACGACCACGCCGAGCCCCTCGACATTCGGACGACACGCATCTTCCGCTACATCGACGGCCAGGGCTGGCGCCAACTACACCATCATGGGTCCATCGATGACGCGGATCGCTTGGCCCAGTACCAACGGGCGGTGCGGGACGCGTAGGCGGATCCAGCCTGGGTCTATGTGTATTCAATTAGTCTCGCAGCGCTTGGATGCGCAAGGCGGCGGGGATGCGGGCGAACACACGCTCCTTGCCCTCTCGACCATCGACGAGGACCGCGAGCGAGGTGTGGAACAGCCGTAGGGCGGCACGGGTCTGCTGGAGCGAGTAGGGTGAGTACGATGATCCGTCCCCTTTGCCGTTGCGTTGCTTGTGCTCGAGATAGGCGTGCACCAATTCGTCCGCATGGACATCGAGGTCGTCTAGGTCGCGGATATCGTATGTTGAGCGCGCCCAGTCGACGTAGGCGCGCACGACACGCCAGTAAGCGCCCTGAGTATTGAGCGAGTGGATACGGCTGGTGGACTGGGTCCACGGACGACGCCCAGTCTTCGCCTCGGCGGTATCACGGAGAGCGCGCTTGAGGTCGTGACGGCTCTCGCCGTACGCGCACAATGAGGTTAGCCTATCGGAGGCTTGCTTGATGATACTAGCTCGTTTGGTCATGGCGATACTCGTGATGATAGATCAACTGTAGCTCACGCTGGTAAAACGATCCTCGCGGATCTTCCGAGCCTGGGGTGCGCCCCTCGTATGCCGGATCGCGGCCCTCTATCCGTGACATACTACGCGCGTCGCGATTGTTACGCAGCGCCTACCGGCGCCGTCGGTATCATCGACGCGTTGGCAGGATATGGACGTATACGCCTACCGGCACGTCTATATCCCTCTGTGGATTGGTCTCAGACGACCGGCTGTACTGCCTGCCGGCGACCGGGTCGTTCTTGCTATGCTGTTTATTCCAACGCCGCAGCGCTCAGAATAACCGTATACGCGTATCCACAGACTTATATCGTAACTACCGCTACGCACGCTTCTTGGTAACCGGGGGCGTGGGCTCCGGGCCCGCATGTTTGGTTAGCGGCGGCCAGCTAAAGTCACGTGTCGTGCGACCAGATCGGTCATGTGACACTCCCACCGTACCACGGGATCTGGCGCGAGAACAGACCACAAAGTCCTGGGGGCCGGGGACCTGATAGTACCATTGCCGGTATTTGCTGCCATCACTCGTGAGAGGGCGCCATGGATTCCTCGGTTGGCACACAGAGCAACTATCGATGGGCTGTGGGAAAATCATGCCGTAATCCACGAGGGCGACGCGACGACCGCGATACGGGGAGGTGCCTGGGGACAATGCGACTGTCTCCATTCTCCATGCGCTCGGACATGTACCTTTGAGGTCACACTGCTCGTCTGCCACAAAGGATGAAGAGGAGCGGTGGCGTTGTGACGGTAGTGTCACGGTGTTGTTTGGGTCGGCAAAAATGTACACGTCAGGGGCGAAATGTACACGTCGCCATGGTATGCGTGTGAGTGCCAGAGTTGTGCAAAAGCGGCGTTTACAATATGCAACGACACGCATCGGTTCCATGGACCTTGCGGGAGTGCAAGCGGGGAGTGTGTGTGGCAACTTGCCTCGATTAGGGGGCGGCTCACTGGTAGGAACGAACGGGCCACCATTTGCCTTCAAGGCCTGCTCGCCGACGGCTCGATGATCAAGGCCGCCGACGTCGCGATCGTCCTGGTCCAAAGGCGCCATGTGGATGCGCGGCATGACGACCAAGACGGCCCCGACGAACCGTGCTCCCAACGACAGGGAAACGGAACTCCATCCGTCCCCATAGGTCACTACTGATAATGGCCCGATACCGCGTAACAAGCGTGTGGTCTTCATGTCACGACTTCCATACCAGTGGTGAAATGTACACATCAGGGGCAAAATGTACACGTCGACGACAAACGGGCTACACCTGATGGGCGTGTAGCTGGAGGAATCTCTGGAGATGGTCGGCCCGTGCGACCTCGTCCATCCCCGGTAGATAAACCACGTCGTCGCGGCCACAGTAGTACATCCGATCCCAGACGGCTATCTGCCGCGTCCACTCGGCCATCGCTCGCTGCTGCGCGGCCCACTTCAGCTTGTCTTGTCTGTACTCGCTCCATACGCCGTACACGCCCGCCAGGAAGAGGAGATCGCCGATGATATGCCACCCGAAGGAGTAGGCGATCAAGCCAAACACGAGCGCGCCCCCGACGACCTTCGCCGCTTCGATCACCCAGTGTTTGTCATACGACGGGCGAGAGGGCGGTGCGAGGCGCCGACTCAGCAGCGTCTGCGACCCGCCACTGAGCGTTGCGTGGCCACCCATCGCGATCGGGCCGCCGTGCTCGCCGCTCATGTACCCCTCATGCACCGTTCTGCTGGTATAGCCGCCCACTGTGGTACCGGCCTGGATAACGGCGCTCAATTTGCTCGACTGATCAACTCGACCGCATCGGGGGCATGCAAGATTTTCCGACTCCATAGCACTTCCATCACTTTCTACCCTGCCGTTCATAGGGCAAGGTGAACTGGTCTATTCGTCCCTGATATGCCTGGGCGATACGTAGCGATCATCATGCGTCGCAAAGGCCGACGCATGCGTCATGGCTTGCGAGAATGTGTGCGTTGCCATCACCGTCGTCGGCGTTCAAGAGAACCCCGTACATGCCTGTGTCACCCTGATAAACATGTGCGCTCCATCTCGCGCAGGCGGGACTCGCCAAAGCGTCCGACACACACCGCACATCGAGGCGCGACAGGTGACAGGTGGGCATCGACCGGCCGTCGGGGCGCGACGTGCTCAGGAGAGGCAGTCCAAGTTGTTGGGGAAACCGCGTGCGAATGGACGTTATGGACGTAGTAGTAGCACAGGCCGTGGGCATGCGCGCGGTCGCACACCACGACCTCCCACTGGCTGTCTTCGTCGCGCCAGGCGTCGCGTAAATCGAACCGGCCATCCGCCCGGTCGAGATGATCCCAGAGCGCGAACAACTCCCCGTACGTCGCCGCCTCACGCCCCCGCGGTAACAGGGCTGATGGCAGTGTTGCTAGGACAGCTTGAGTGTGGATGTCGACGACGATGCGTTCGAGCATGGTGATGAGCGTCACGATGCGCGGTGTCGTCCGCGCGCGTCGCTCGGACGCTTTTGAAGAGAGCCATGACGTAGGAGAGCGTCCGCTCCTTGTCGTGCATCACGCGCGCCCACATGGTATCGCCAAGCCACTGATAGGCGTCGAGCAGCGCCGAGGCCTCGTGGATGTGCGCGCACAGCAGCGCCACGCACGCTAGTTCGCCCACGGTGGCGATACGATCGATATCGTATTGGTCATGTATCCCCCATGTAGCGGACGCGGGCGGGATGTCGCCGACCGCTAGGCCGTACTCCTCCCAGGCGGTCATGAGAGGCAGCAGCCCTGGCCCGTCCCCGACAGCGTCACGCAGGACAGCCGCAGCCGCCTCCACCGATGCGTCGTCGCCACACAATGCATTCACGATTTTGTGCTTCATCGTGTGAATTATAGCAGAGCCAATGGTCCACAGTAAGGGTGTGGCAGATGTAGGAGATGTTGGCAGTCAAATCGCACGCAGTTTTGGTCGTCGAGTTCGCAGGCTGCGGCGGGCTAGAGGCTGGACGCAGGATCGGTTATCGGCTGAGACCGGGTTGCACCGGACATATATCAGCCGCTTGGAACGGGGCGAACAGAACGTGACGCTTGTGAGCGTTGGCAAACTTGGCGTCGCGTTTGACCTACCTCTAAGCACCTTATTTGACGGCGTTGAACCGTAAGTGGCGGCGACGGTGGTGGAACGGGCTATTGGCTATTCCGTCGTTCGCCTCGTTGGCGCGCCTTGAACAAGGCTCGTAGCATCACGAACGCGTCGCCCTAACGCCGCTTGTTGAGCACGTTATATACAGTGCCGCACCCACTCTTAGGGACGCGGAAATAGCTACGCATCCCACGGATCTTCAGGGACATAGGGGATATCGACAAACCACTTGTCCAGCGGGGGCAGCCGCGCGATCCGCGCTTCCACAGCGGCCATGGCGCCTCATAGGCGCAGGTCGGCGCGTCGAGCAGGTGGGCGAGACGCTGGCAGACGGCCACGATTGCGTCGTGGCAGGCCCGCACGGCATGGTTGTATTGGTTGTGGGCCGGCAGGCGCGGGAAGGCGTCGCGCCGATGCGCCACGGCGTGGCGATAGAAGGCGCGTGCGCCCTCGAAATAGGCCCACTGCCTCTAGAGAGCCAGCGTGACCACCTCACTCGGGGTCAGCGCGGGGCCGCGCCGGCGTGGGTAGGCGGCTATCATGCAACAGGTCATCCACCATCACGTACAATTGAGTCAGAAAGGTGTCCGGGTCGATCAGCGGGTAGCTCCTATCTTGTGGAAGGGATATGTCTACCTCTAGTCTACCGTTGGGCACCTTTTGTTATGGTCAACTAGAAACTCACCGCAAGCGTTCAAGGGTCGGCGGTTCGAGAATTGGGAGGAGGTCTGCCAGGCTGTGGCGGAGGCCACCGCCTACTGGAACAAGCATCGGCATCCTTTCGTCTGGGGGCCAACGGCACCGCCATCGGCCGCGCCACCGGGCCGGCAGCGGCTTGTTGCCGAAGGCGGTATAGATTTGCCGGATGGACCACTTAGCGACTGGATACCAGGAGGTGTTCGGGCGCGCGGACGTGTGTCGCCTCGTCTCCAGTTACCTAAAATATTAGGGGCCGACCGCGATACGCCAGGAGGTTGGGGCAGTTCCCTCCCCATCGTATCATCGGCCTGGTGCGGCGCGCTCCTCTCCGCCTCCCTCTGCCGCCCACTTGGACACCTCGCCACCGAATCGGGGCGGCGTGTCACCGCCTGGTCCGCTCCTCTCGCTACCTCGACCACCGTGCGTCCAGCACGAGCGCGGGCTACGTGTCGTCAAAATACGGACGCATCAGGAGATACAGGGCCAGCCAATCGCGCTTGGTGGTGGGACGCCGTCCGTGTAACGACAGCGACGACAGGAAGTGCAGCCAATCGTCCGTCAGCTCGGTGCCGAACACCGGATCGGCGCGCAGGTCGTCGAGCCCCGGCGGCAAGCTTTTGCCCCGTTGGGCGCCAGCCGGATCGGACGGGCGTGCCAAGTCAGTCGCCCACGTTGCCGATCCAGCCAGATCGGCGAGGGGCACATCGAGAGCGACCGCGATCCGCACCAATTTTTTGGCGGAGGGCTGTGTCCGGGCTCTCTCGATCAAGGACAGGTGCGACTGGGAGATCGCCGCAGCATCGGCAAGCTGTTGCATCGTTAGACGACGTTGCTGACGGAGAACACGGATTCGCTCACCAATCGACATGCCGGTACGGGTGCGCCACAGCAAAGTTCCCATCGTGCTGCAGGCGGTACCCTACCGAGGGGCGGAGGCGCAGACACATCTCCAGAACGGCCCCTCGGAGGATACCCCTGGACAGAACAGAGCTGTCCAGCGCCATCATACAGGAGATGCGGGCGCTGATGGGGGAGGCGCTGGAGGCGGTGATGCCGGCGTTGTTGACGGCGGACCTGGCGACACTGGAGCAGCGCGTCCAGCAGGTGGGCCGCGTGATCCTGGGCGGGCTGATTGAGCGCGTGGCGGCGGGGCAGGCCCAGGGGCTGCCCCGCCCGGCGCGCTGCGCGGCGTGTCACGGCGCCCTGAAGCGGCGGGAGCGCCCGCGCCCGCTGGTGGGTCTGGTGGGTGACGACGTGCTGCACCGCGCCTATTATTGGTGCGCGGTCTGCAAGCAGGGCGCGGCGCCGCTGGACGCGGCGCTGGGCCTGGGTCCGGGAGACGTGTCGCCGGGGTTGGCGCGGGTGGTGGCGCGGGCCGCGGTGGAGGCCACCTTCACGCCCGCAGCGGAGCAGGTGCGGGACGCCCTGGGCGCGACGCTGAGTGACGAGACGGCGCGGCGGCTGGCCGAGCGCATCGGGGCGGCGGCCGAGGCGTAGACGCAGGCGGCGATCGGGCGCGCCCAGCAGGGCCAGCCGGTGTGGGCGGAGGACGAGGTCCAACGCGCGGAGGACACCACGATGCTGGCCGTGGAGGTGGATGGGGTGCTGGTGCATCAGGAGGCGGACTGGCATGAGATGAAGGTGACCACGCTGGCTCCGCTCGGCCCGGACCTGCGCACCGACTCCACGAGCGGTCGGACGGCCCTGGCGTGGGGACCCGCGAGCTATGGGGTGGGCACGGAGGAGGCCGAGGCTTTCTGGTGGCGGGTCTATGTGGAGGCGCTGCGACGGGGCTTGGGCACGTCAGCGGT
>JAABUL010002396.1_pt1 | contig 31243 bp, 44 predicted proteins | sample 5559151 | NCBI WGS metagenome assembly JAABUL01 (sample SAMN10711876, study PRJNA513368) | rock metagenome | isolation source: Antarctica rocks | place: Antarctica: Victoria Land, Pudding Butte sud
CATAATGGTCTTCCCTTTGCCCTCGCCCGTCGCCATACGCCAGTCTCGAGCCTCACGCCATCCACGAAGTAGGGCACGAACCTAGAGCGCATAATGCAAGTTGATCAGCTGAGAGCTGAAGGGTTGGCAGGGATCGTGCACACCTTGGCCAATATCGAGTCTTCGTCTCTGTAAGTTGGACACCCGTTGGCCATCATCCATGTGGATGCCATCCTGGCAGCTACGCTCTTCTTCTTGCCTTTCCCCCCATGCTGGAAGACTTTGAGGTTGTCTCCCTCCCCCAGCCAGAGAATCAAGACGTCTAGCGAGCAGGGACCGCTAGCTTCAGCGTCGCGACGCCAGTCTTTCGCTCTGGATATGTGTGTCTGGGTGTTGTCTACCGGCGTAGCCTTCTCACTACGCGCCCGCTCTGACGGTTGGATGGATAGGGAGGGTAGACGGCGGAGCTGAAGGATCGCGTCAACACCGATCGCATCCAAAGGAGGCTCCGTACAGGGGTCAATGGATCGCGATCTACTGATTCGTTTTGAGGTCCCATACAGCCAGAAGGAAGCTAAAGGCGTGTGCTACACCAAGTCAAGAGCTCAAGAAGCTAACTGCAATAGTTGGCTAGATATGAGAGTTGTGCGAGACGGTGTTTTTCAAACGGTCGTCTCGGTCGCGTATAGCGAAGGGAAAGTTGTACGTTTAAAAATGGCCCAATCGGGTAATTCTGGCAAACTATCTGTTCGCATTTCTCCCGTACATAGAAATGACTAGCCTCAGTATGACTGCATGTCCAAACCTGTCGAGCACATCCCATGACCGAATGGGTACAACCAAGGATATCGTTTTAAGAGCTCTGAAGGTACCTCAATCCACACCGGGCAGCGGGTAAATCTTAGCCACCTACCAAACCGCTGTAAAACCGCCACCGTTGAAAATAACGCCGGATATTACTCTATGAATCCCTACATCCGATCATTCACTTCCGTCCAACTCCGAATTGACTCTACCATGTTAAACGGAGGCTTCCGCATTTTTGGACTACAAAGGGTAGCCTCTCGCAAGTTCCGCAAACAAGGAATGCACCGCACACCGAAGCAGCCCGAAGTCGCTGAGATTCCCCGATGATCCCCCAAACACTGCGGAATCAACTATGCCCGACACGTCGGACCTGGCGGAATCAAGAATGATCTAGTAGAAAGAGCTTGGGCGGGACATGCGAGATATGACTAATGTGTGGGAAAGGCCGAAGGAGAAGGACGAAGTTCCGCAAGGTCCAGTAGGTTTGCCCAGGTTACTGGATGTATAAGTAGAGGGTAGGCTCCGAGGATCATTATTGTCACTGTTATGACCGTACCCAACCAACTATGAGTCCCCGAAGCCGCGGATCCGGTGAGACGGTCGTTCCGTCGTGGGGGTTTGCTGTTGCCGGGGATCAAGTCGCTCAGGGGGATCTGGGCTCCACTTCCACTGTGATGTCCGGGACTGTCTTCAGGACTGCGGCATGCCCCAATTTGACCTGGTCGTGGCGGCCAACATGCACGCGGCGGTAGACTTTCTCGTAAATCTCGTGGTGGCCAATGGAGAGCGGCTGGCTGCACCGGGGGATTGGCATGCATCCCAGGGATGAGGGATCGGATCATCAAGTTCGCCGCTACCTCAAAGTTGGTAAGGCGGAGAAGTGGCTGGGTCGGAAGGGTGGCCAACCACCTTCGTCCAAGGGGGGAGGCGTTCTCTAGAAAGACGGCGCGCTCGAGCAGTGAAAGCTGGGGGAGAAGCGAGTATACTGTAGATTTGTGGGCTTCATTGCACAGCTTGTGTTGAGAGCGGATTTCCGACGGGACTTCGAGATTGGGGGACAGTGTGCAGAGGATGGACAGAGCGGAGTCCGGGGACGTCTTCCACGCGAAACCGCGCCTGATTCTAGAAGTGAACAGCCCCATTGGGGATAATCTTGGAGCTTATGATGCGCAAGCGTTTCGACCGATGATTTTCCGTGGTCAAATGTGCATAGCAGTTCACATGTCCGATGAATGGTCGTCTATGCGTACCGCCTCCCCTGAATCAAGTCAGAAGACGTCCTGATCCGGAGAGACTGGACTCGCCAGACGTCAATATCCGATACTTCTTCCCTCTCCAGACCACATCCGAACTCATCATGCCGTAGATCCATATCGGCATAGTCATTACCTCTCTCGCGAGCCATGCTAAGACGAAGCTGACCGTCCCGGACGGCGGTCCCACGTCTTTAACATCCGTCCTCAGCGCATCCCTGACTGCCAGATCCACCAGCAGCCACAGCACCATATGCACAAGGAAGATCGCGGTCTTGCTTGCGCCAAATAGCCGGTCGGTTGCCCAACTCCCGTAAATCCCGCAAATGATCGATTCGGTAAATGGCTCGATCAAGGTGGCGATGATCGGAGCCATCCTCTTCCTCACTCGGATCCAACGAACGCGTCTATTGATGTATCCCCGGAGAGGTAGGGCGCCCAGAAAGTCCACGGCGACATCCCCGGTCATGGCGTGCTTGAGACTGAGCTCATGCCACAAAGACAGGGCAATCATGTTGTCCTCGGCGAGGAAAGGACTGAAGCCTGCGAGACCGGTAGGAGGATTTGGCTGTTGGCAAAGGGTCGGAGAAGGACTGGTCAGAGAAGCGATATTGGCCTTGGAGTACAGGTTGGATTTGCCGATGACGCAGGAGTCGAGTGCGAGTGCGTTCTGTGGTAGCGTCAGCCCATACCGATGGTTTCCACTCACAATGGCAAGGTACATCTTGGCATGAGTCGTGTTCAGAAATGCTTGCTCGATCAGACTACCCCATGTCCGCTGATACACCACAGCGTATGGCACGAAATGTATCAATCCAACATCTCCCGCTGCGGGCGGTCTGCGCATCTCGTCCGCCATAAGAGGGGTCGATTCCAGGTCGCTATCGAAGGAAGAGGTCGAGACAGATGTACCGAGGAAGGCTTCGACCGCCCGACCGAGACTACCTGGGGTGACGGCGACGGTCGAGTCGATTGTCCAGATCAAGTCGTACTGGGCTTGTTCGAATGGTACCATCAGATTGTTTATCTTCGGGTTGACGCCGACGACTCTTCTATCTGCGGTCTGATCAGCTCTTTGTCAAGGGAACTCGGGCGGATCATACCTATGATCACCTTTGCAGGTACATTCGGGTACTTCTCAAGCACCATTTTAACGACGGGAAGCGCCTCGTCCTTCTCATCCTGTAACGCGAACAGCACCTCGTACTTCGGATACTCGAGCTTCATCGCCGACTCGAGCGTCTTGTACAGGTTGTTGTCGAGGCCGCAGATGGGTCGGATGATGGTGATCCCTGGAGCAGAGGACGGGGGAAGCGACGAGAGACGGGAAGGGAGGACTTTGCCGGCATATCGGAATCGTCTAAAGGGCATTCAGTGGGTACCAGGCTTGACAGTGAGGAGGCTCACGCTGTCCGGCAGCCAAGCAAGGAGAGACTCCAGATGAAGCACCATAGAACGAAGAAGATGACCGCAGCGAGCAATGACAGTGTCCCGCCTGATGGACAGTCAGCTCAGATGAGTGACAGCACAGGGGCCCTACCATCGCTCATGATGAGCGAATATCAAACGCTGTGCATGCAAAATTACATTGCATACCATCGCGTTGCTTGGCGCGACTTGGTGCCTATTTTCGCGAGCCTTCCAGGGAGGCCTACCTCCATCTTTCTGGCGCGTCTGACGGTGTTCGAACTTTGATATCGAATCCTCAGTCCCATCACCATGACTCCTTTCACTTGATCCTCTGACTCTCTCACATCTTTCACCGCGAAAAGGATCGCTTTACAGTCCTCTTTGCCCCATCTGAGCCCGACCTCCGACCAGCAAATCCGCTTTCGCGATGGACCTCAATCACCCTCTCCTCGCCCTCGCTGCCGACGAGCCACCGCCCTTTCCCCCGTCATACCCCCAACTACGTCGAATGGACCGCTCCGTCCTCTGTCAGATATGCAAGGAGAGTCTTCAGGGTCCCGTCAGCATAGAATGTGGCCATTCCTTCTGCTCTCAGGTGAGTTCGGCTTTCCTTTGTCCAAGGATGCGCTGAGACTTCCCCCACAGTGTATTCGCGCTTCATTAGACGTCATGAAGATGAAGAAGTGTCCCACGTGCGATCTGGTGGTCTCGGAAGGATCCATCCGACGGAATCGAGCGTTAGAGGAAATCACGGATGCGTGGGATGCAGCGAGGTCAGCCATTACCGGATATCCTCCGCTACTATCGCCTGACTCGTCAAGCTCGACGAGAGCTGACAGTCCTTGCTAGACCCACGCTTATCAATCTCGCTCAACCTGCACCCGCAGGACCTTTTCGCAAACGTCCACCGCCCGAACCCAACTCGAAAGCCTCGTCGTCGAGCTCGAACACGCTCAAGCGAGCCCGAAGAATCTCCGGTAGCCGGAGTCGAAGTCCCGTAAAGGCAGGACGCTTAGATCTTTCAGCTGCGGAGGTAGTCAGCAACGGGTCAGAGTCGGCGCAGATGGACGAAGAGCAGGATGACGTCCTCGAAGAATTGGGAGAGAACGGCTAGTCTTTCATGCACGTACGAAGCTAGTTACTCATAAAGCGAAGATGAAGGGGCGTGTCCGCTCTGCTCAGCCCGCATGCCAATCGCCTCAATACCAATGCATATTGAGCGGGGATGTCCTCCCCCGAAACCTGCCAAGGCGAATGGTCTAGGCAACCAGAAGGCCGATTGGAAGAAGGTCTTTGCGGGAGCAGGAATGGGCAAGGAGAAAGAGTGCGTGTCTGTGGTCCTCTGGACCTGAGCTGAGTAGACGTAGCGTCGAGATGAGGCGTATCCTCAAGCCGAATTACGCATTGGCGACACCAGCAGAGCTACGGGCGATCCTGACGGTGCGTTCCCGTCACACTGACGTTGCCATTCGCTCACTCCTACAGCAATACGGACTGCCCGCCACCGGTGACAAGTCCGCCCTCGAGTCCCGCGTGCAGGAATGGATCATCTTATTCAACTCCAACCTCGACACATCGCATCCCCGCTCACTATCCGCGCTCCGGGCCAAGCTCAACGAGGCGGAAGCTTCACGCAAGCGAGACCGAGACAAAGGCAAGGATGAGATGGTATCGCAGATGGGGACGAGAGATGGGATGGCCAAGTATGTGAAAGACAAGAAGAGGGAGTTTGAGCGATTACGGAAAGATATCATGGACCGGGATGAGAGACGGAAGCTAGGGAATGGAGCGGATCGGCCCATCGAGGTGGATTAGGGGTTGTCGGGATTACAAGTCAGTTTAGCATGTCCATCACGGCAAAGTCTGTACCACCATCAATATGCATTGTTCGTCGCATTCAGATGTGGCCTCCGCGCTCTGGCCGCGATGAATCGCCATCCCGTGCTCTCAGCTGCGCTTATCCCCCTCCCGACCGTCGCCCACACCCCTCCCCTATCCCTCAAATTCTTCGCAAACCCCGGCCAAACTCCCTGACTCCAATCCTCAACCACCACGTCCTCAAACCCGATCCGTCCCAACAGCGCCTCGTACGCTTCGAGTGTCTTTGGCCGCTGCATGAGGTTCCGAGCTGGCACACCCAGTACCGTGGGCAGAACAAGGTGTCCCAGCGCCGCGTTGACATGTGGTGGTGGCAGGATATCGGTATAAGCGATTACGCCGCTACCCGGGCGAAGCGCAGGAAGGACGGAAGCGAGAAAGTACGGGACCGAGGGAGGAAAGTGGTAGATCGCATCAAGGATGTACACCAAGTCGTACGGCGGAGGTGCTGGGGCGGATACTTCATCCGGCTCGGACTCGGGGTCGTCCGATTCGAACGGCGCTTGGGCGATGTCGCGCTTGCCGAGATAGCCGCGCATGGGATTTAGGGGATGATCGAGGTCTTTCCCTGCTGAGTAGGACGCCGATCCGATGTACCAGTCGATATTCGTCGTGGCGTTGGGGAAGCGCTCGCTGGTGAGAGCCTGTGCGGCGAGGGTCTCGGATGGTTGAGAGGTGAGGGCGGAGAGATGGGCTGGAGGGGGTGATATCGACAGGTGCAGGGCTGAAATTCAATCAGCATGCCGTCCAGGTATGGTAAGCTGGGCTCACCAAGGGACTCTCCAGCGCCATGAGCGACATCTATGCTCAGTAAGCAACATGGGAAAGGCGAAAGAAAGCGGAACGGACCGAGAACATTCCCTCCAGGTTCGGCATCCGCAAAGACCAGCAGCTTCCTCGCTAGCGTCTCTGCAGCCCCGGAATAGACGTCCGTGTCCTAGATTGGGATCACCCTTTCAGTATGGCATGACCGGTGGAGTATGACGAAGCTCACCATCCACCACCCCATGTTCCGCCATTGCGACCTCGGCCCATCATCTCCCGGTCGGATATTGAGGCTCGCAGCGGACCAGTATGCATACGGCTCGAGCCATCGCGCAGGTACGACGAGAGGAATCAGTCGAAAGGTCAGAGGGAGGGAAACCAGGATGAGGAGGGCGGGGTGAACCATGTCGCTGATGGGATGAACGATGTCTACGGCGAGAAAGCTGATGTTTCATGGAGAGCCCGGAGTTTTGTCGGGGAAATAAAAGAAGCGGCGGCGCGTCGCCTCTCAGCTTTTGAGCCGTTTCATTCAACGTTGTACAGTCGCTCGTCGTCCCTTGGACTTCTTCTTCGCTCTTTCGGTCTCCTACTCGCCACTGGTCAATCCCATCGAGATGTCGACTCTCTTCAACCTGTGAGCCCCGAAAAGGAGTGGATACACGGGATGGATGAAGCTGATAGACGCTCGATGATAGGAAGAACAACCAATCGCGGAGTGAGTGAGCTTGCCGGACGAAACTGCTGAAAAGCTTCATCATGACCGAGCTAGGCTGACGGTGTCATAGGTCAGTAGAGTCTTTCTCCCTGTTCATCGATATCTCACGGTGGTACGCGAGTGGGTTGACTGACAATCCACAGCTTTCAAGCCCAAGAAAGTACCGGAAGGGACGAAGCAATGGCAGTTGAAGCAGTATGCTCAGCAAACACTGGTCAGCAGCATTTTCCCCCAACCAGCCGAACCTAGCAGCTGCCTGCCACTTGAGCAAAAGCTGACCACATTCTAGGGTTCGGGGAACCTGCGGACCGCTGTTCAGCTGCCTGAAGGAGAAGATGTGCAGGAATGGATCGCCGTGCACGGTGGGTCTTCAGGCTTCATACGATCAGCTGCGGACATGCTGCCCTGTTGGACTTCAGGCTGACAAAGGAGTTGTACCAGTGGTCGATTTCTTCAACCATGTCAACATGCTGTACGGGACGATCTCTGAATTTTGTACACCCAGCCAGGTGAGCCAAGTCGAAATCATCTCGACTTCAAGCGGACTCCTGGAAGTCTGACACAGCTTGCTCAGTGCCCCATCATGAACGCCGGTCCAAAGTAAGCTGAGTCTCCACCCAAAGTCGACCGAGGCATCCTACCCTGGTTGATTTTGGCCGTCAAGCTGACCGACCTCACAGGTACGAGTATTTCTGGGAAGACGGCGAGAACTAGTCCGTCCCCCAGCCTTCGTCCCAGGACTTTCACTTATCGCACTCCACGCAGCAAGAAGCCCACACACCTCTCCGCACCAGCATATGTCGAGGCACTCATGACATGGACACAATCCATCCTGGACGACGAGAAGCATTTCCCGCAAAAGATCGGTACGTTTGTCAGTTCCCACATGCCATTGGCCTGTATACTGACTCTGAGGTGTGTAGGAGTGCGATTCCCACCGACATTCGTGAACACCGCCAAAACCATCCTGCGGCGACTCTTTCGGGTGTACGCCCATATCTACCATTCCCATTTCGATCAGATCTGCGCATTAGGCATCGAAGGTGAGGCCATTCAGGTCGCCCGGCGTGAGATGACGGCTGACACGTTGGTGCAGCACATCTCAACACCAACTATCGGCATTTCTTGCTCTTCATCGATGAGGTGAGTTTCCGCTGTCTTTTGCTCTCTCGAGATACTATGAGGCCAACAGGCTACGATGCTGATTGCACTGTCCATTCCAGTTCTCACTGCTCTCGGAGAAGGATCTGGTTCCCCTGGAGGATTTCAACAAGACCATCTTGGAGGAAACGGCGGGTAAATGAGCACCGGCTGCATATTGCATCATTATAGTGCTACTTGATACCCTCATATGATCTTGATGACAAACTCCGTCCGTCCCTAAATAACGTTGTACACGGCCATGCTAGCTCGCCTCGCTGCCGCCTGTTCGCCCGGACCTTTACCAGCTGGCTTGATCCTCGCTACTCCGGCCTGACCATTTTCCACAGGTAGACTCGCTAGAGCATCTCGATTGCCGGCCTGACCCGAGACTGATTGCATCGTCGCCCTTGAACGAGGAAGCTTGCCGTTCGCCGGCGGTCGAGTGACACCACAAGGCTGTGTGCCATTCTTTCTCGCTGGAGGTGGATTTAGAGCTGCGCCTCCTTTCAGAGGGGACACCCTCGTGGGCGGGAGCTTCGAACCCATTGGCGTAGCTCCCTTCGGCGTTGGCACATTCAGACTCGCCCTTCCGGTTGGCAGCGGAAGCTCTCTCGGCGTCGGCGTTGGGGTCCTCGCGTGATCGCCACTGGCAAGGTAGTCGGCCGCGTCATCCTCCTCGGCATGTGTGATGACTAGCGGTACCTCCGTATCCGCCAAGAGCGCTGGAGAATCGTCGACCTCGTCTTCGTCGTCGTCATCCTCGATCGGCAAGGTAGATAGGGAGGACTGTTTCGGTAGGACGCTCTTCCGCCGCATGGCGGGAAAGTGAGGATAGGATTGCGTTGGGGTGTCCCCTGGAGAGAGTAAGCCGGATAAGGATGGACGCCCTCGGAGAGCGTCTTCGGCGGTGAGACCATCAGGCTTGCGCATCTTCCTGTTTGTCCGATCAGCAGGAGTAGCACCAAACGAAGGTGAACTTGGCGAACGTACTTTGTGAGCGAGGGCTCCTTATAGTTGACGCTTTGTCGAGCACGACGGCCGCGACCTCCCGCATCGTCGGGTCTCTCGGACGAGGAGGGTGCAGGTGAAGGTGCGGATATGGCATGGGTTCTGGAGGGGAAGGAGGCGACTGTCGGAGTTGCTGTTTATCGAGTAAGCACAGAAGTCGCAATTATCGCTAATTCCTAGCTCACTGTCATGGCCATCTTCCTCCCCGACAGGGCTGAGTCCCCCTCGGGATGGTGACTCCTTGTGCGGTGGAGCCATATCCACCGTGTCTCGCTTCGTATTTGCCTTCATACTGTTCACCGTTGCAAGCTGTGCCGCGATATCCTTCATTCTGACATCCTCAATAGCTCGCGTCTTGCCTTTACCCTTCAGCTGGGCCGTGCCAAAGACTTCTGCGTCTCCCGGCCCTACACTGCTTCTGAACCGCCCCTGAGACTCAGACAGATGTCCACTCTCAGACTCTTCAGGCATCCTCTTCTGAGTCCTCGGCAGCAGCAGCCCACTTTCCCGCCGTCGTTTATGCTTCTTCTCGGTATTCGGAGACCGCGGCACTGTCGACCGTTTCTGCGGGCTCGGGGATGCTGAAGATCGGGGTGGGGAGGCCGGGGATAAGGTACGGCTCAGGAAGGGTTGGCGAGGTATGGAGTCGCGCATAACGAGGGGCAGTGGCGATCGAGATGCTGCGACTGATCCTACTCCGCTTCTTCGTCTGCATATCATCAAATCCGTACACGATACCCAAGACGCGACTCACCCTCTAGATCGTCGTCGTGTGTTCCGCTCATCCCCATCCTCGCTGCCACCAAACTCCGTCGCCTCGCTAACCGTTCCCAGACCGATGACCTCTGCCCAAGCGGCCGCTGGCCTTGTCGCAACCGGATTGACGGCGTTGAACAAAGGTCCCGAAATGCCGCTGGACACTTCAGACGGACCACTGGAAGGAGTTGATCCGCTCAGCGAATCTTGGAGCTGTCGAAGTGCGGGAATGGCAGCGAAGATATGGTCGAGGGCTTCCCTTGTCATCTGAAGCCATCAGCCGCTTGCCTTGAAGGAGCAAAGACTGCTCACCCGTCCGCCTAAGCGTGCTGTGTCATCGTGCATCCTCTTCATTCGACCTTGGAGGATCGCGTTGGCTTGTCGGACTTCTAGCAGCTCGACATGAAGGGATGCGATTTCCTCCTGAAGGGATTTGACGGTCGACTTGCGATTGACATTGTCCCTGTGGAGCATACTATGTTAGCCAGACATCCTTGAAGCTACCCCTCCTTCGTCTGTTCATATCCCTATCCGGGAGTAGAAACGGCCAGGCATCTCGACCCTCGTCTCGGAAAAAGGGGCTACGTCAGGAAGGTGGAACGAAGGCCTGAGGTATCGGAGGTGTTTGGCCGAAAGGATACCTCCATGTACCTCGTTCGTCCTTCACGATGGCGGAAGCTCACTCACAGGATGATCTCCTTATTCTGCCTCGAGTGTCTTCTCTTGACTACACGACAATCATCCCGTCAATTCTGCTCGACTTCGGATCTTTCAACAACATACAGTCCTTGAACTCCTCTTCGTTGAACACCCCATCGACTCTATTGACGGTAGACCCGGATACTCCCGGCGGCCCGAGCGATGTTCTCGGTCGTCTTTGTGCCATCTGAAATCCGCAGCGATTGACACAGGGCGGAGAAGCGAAATCAAAGTGGGATTGCGGGTAGAGTATAGGGTGACATGGTGGTGTTAGAGAAAACAAGTCATCCGCGTCGACGGAAGCATTTCGTCAATTCATGCGTGGCATTTCCATCCGGGGTCATAGGCGTTCTCGGATGCAAATAGCCCTCAAATGGAGACCAGTGACATGCGATGAATTACGGTCCTGGACACCATACACTTTGTACAACTCACGCACCACCACCCATACCTAGTCCCTTTCAGCTTATCATCCCATGACGATGCAGGGACTCACCCTTGACCCCAACGACATCCCGGATCTTCGCTGCCTCGCCCGCGCTCAATCTCCCTTTCATCGAGATTAAGAAGCTCTCCCATGCTGAGTCTGCATCATCCTCATAGTCGAATTCGCCCACGCACAGCGCGTGGATCTGCTGCCAGAAACGAGGGTCCGAGATGGTATGGTGGAATGCTGCTGACGAGACTTGGGGTTGGGGACCGAGGGGGGGTGCGGCGATATCGGTATTGGAAAGGGGCATAGACATCCCAGGTGCGGACGAGTCGTCCATGGAGGTGGTGATCATGAGGCTTGGTGGACGGTTTGATGGGGGATCAGGAGAGGGAGCGGCGGGAGAAGCGGGGGATGGTGTGGTTGGATTGACGGAAGGGGCGGCTTTAAGGATGAGATGAATGGTCGCGCCAGACTCGATATCGTACTCTTTCAGGAGCTTCGTGTCGGTCAGTGCCTTTCCTTTCAGCAAGAGTCGCTGGGTATCGGGAGGTGGTGCGGAAGAGGAGGATTTCGCAACGAGATTCTTGAGGTCGGAGACGGTATCGGTGAGTCGGGCGGTGACAGTGATACTGAGGGACGGCTTGAGGGATTTGACGGTGAGGGAGATGGACGAGTCTGCGGTCCTGTCAGCATTGTAGTCCTTTGGACGCGATGCAAGCATCGGAGAACGCTTACCTTGGCTGAGACCTGTATCGACATCCAAGACATCTGGAGGTTCAGCTATTGGCACCTGACTTCCGTTGAGCACTGCGTTTCCCACGTCATCGCTTGACTCACCTCAATAACGTTCACCTTCCTCGGCCTGTCTTCCAAGGGGGTCGAGAAGTCTGCCGGATATTCCACCTTATGGCCCGAAAGTCCCTCGGTGTACCGCTTGATGAACGCGCGCTCCTCGTTGATCCTCTCGCCTGAGATGGGAGTGTCCATCTTGCTAAAGGGACGTCTGGCGAAGGAAGAACGGAAAGGACGAAAGCAGACGTCTATTGAAGAAGCAACAGGAGATCCGGCCAAACCCCGGTCTTGGCAGTTCACGAACTCATCCTTTCTGATCCCGCGTCCAACAACCTGAAAACGATCGCAACGACCTTCTTACGCTAAGATGGGCTCCTCTGCATCCAAGGCAGCGCGTAAACTACCTACGACCACTCCCTCCAAAGTGCGGCCACCTCCGTCATTGGCTGGCGCCCGTACACCTCAGTCCGACCAGATGATCGGTTCAGATGGCATGACAGGATCCCGCGCTTCTCCTTCTGCGTCGCCAGCAGAAGGCTCGCAGATAATCGATGGGAGAGATCCTAGTGGACAGGACGCGGGTGGGCGGCCGATCGGCAAGTCTCCAGGGGAGTTCAGCGGGGAAAAGGATGAGAGTCCGCTTGCCATATCTTGCTCCCGATGTAATCTGATCTAGATCTCAGCTGTTCGACGAGACGGTCTCGATCCAGGCTTTGCATCAAACCTCTCCAGACTCGGTCCGGTCTCGATTCAAGATGCCGGGAAGTTCATGAGAACCCCTGCCTCAGCCCAAAGAACCCTCAATGCCCGACGAGACGAGTACGATAATGCATCTGCAAGCTCTATGCCAGCAGGACACCTCAGCATAGCATCGCTAGGCTCACTCCTGGATCAAGCGAAGACATTGCCGGCTGGGGCCAGTCGACGACAGGTCTATGAGGATTATGGGCTGGACGAGCAGACGATGGAGGAGATGAGGAAATGGGTGAACAGCGTAAGTGTCGGAGCGGGGGTCGAGGTGAGATTGGTCGATGGAGAGGAGGTTAGAGAGATGCTGGTGAGTCTGATCGATGCTCTCTTGAGAATCACCTTCCCCCGAGACCACGAGGCAATATGTATGTCAGACCAGGTCCGCCTTTCGCTGAGAGGTTGATGTGCATGACGATTCTCATGGATGTGAAGGGAAATTGGCTGACAGCTGACCCCTATTCCAGGCAATATGGGTCGACTCGCCCGAATCCTCTCCTCCGCCTCAGAAATTGCTGCCTACGGGATAGCGAGGCCTCATGGCTCTATGCATCATCCCGTGTTTTGCATGTGAACATCACTTCTTCCGCCGGGCTACAATGGCGACCAAGTAGCATGCATGTCGTACACCGAACATGACACTCGAGGGGTCAGTCAAGACGCAGAGAGGCGGGCATACCTCGGACGGATTCATTAAACGTTGCCGTCACAGATAAATAGGGCCGCAAGGTGATTCAACGTGAGTTTCTGTCTTTCCCCCTTTCCCATTTTCCCAGTAGACTGACAAGAACTGAATAGCTCACAATACATTTCTACATCAACATCAAATGTATAGGGAGGCCTTCGATCGCAGGCACGCTAATGAGGATCCGAAAGGAAGGTGGCGCGTCATCTCTCATTCTTTCCCTTCTTGTTTCTTTCTCTTCACCGATTACTCACCAGCTTCTCACCCAACTCAATCGCTACGGTCTCTCGAGATCTTATGCACCGTCGAGCTCCGTACCGCGCCTCAAACAAAAGGCCGTTACTCCAAGAGGGAGCCGATCCGGAACGGCCTTTCCCAAAATCTTCCCTCTCATCTACCCAACCAGTCCCACCTAGCACTACCAGTTTTGCGAATGATCACTCCCCACGGCCATACCTCTAAGCCCAGCCACTCCGCGGGCTTTGTGCATATCTCATTTTTCCGGTGGGGATGCATGTCTCACCACCGGTGGGTATATACGCGTTTCCGTACATCTTTCTGCATCCCAAATTCCACAAACTGCGTTCTTGCTACCGAGCAACACGTCTATCACATCGTACCACAATTCCACCGCGTTTACACTCTACCAAAGCTACTTCTAGACCCTACCGCATATTCTCTTACTCTATACCACATTTACTCTCATAACCATGTCGGACTACGAATACGATTACACCGAGTACCTCTACAGACCCCCTCAGCAGTTCGTCGCCGTGCCCGACGAATTCATCATGACGCCAAACTACGCGCCATACTCACCGAGGTCGGCTTCTCCTCTCGTCAAGGTCATTCACGCGTCCCATACCGCTGCGATCGCCAAGAACGACGACGGCTGGGCGAGGATGTGCTCTGACGCGTGGTCTGACGACTGGGCAGACGAGCCGGTGGGGAGCGAGGAAGTTGGTCCGTTGCTCAACGATCCAGACTAGTGAGTACTTCCACCTCATGTTTCGACGCCTCCTGACGCGTCTTCAGCATCGATCGCGTCGACATTGACTATCCCGATGCCGATTTCGAAGGTTTCGAAGACGAGGACAAGGAAAACTAGTGAGTCTTGTCCCTTCGCCTTTCTTGCCCCTTCTGACAGAGCCCTCAGCGACGTAGATGTCGTGTGTGGCTACGAGCTAGAAAAGTTCGACCTCACCCATCCCGACTTTTAGTGAGTCGCCACCCCTTCTCGACGTGACGAGTCTGACAACTCCCCCAGCCAAAACGCGTCGGACCGCACCATGCTCTTCCCGCCATATGCTCACGTCTACTGGCCATTCGCCGGCGCCGCCGATGCCATCGTCCATCCCCTCGTCGACGGTCAGATTTGTCGCCCGTGAGTACTGCTTTATCCTGTTCATATCAATGGCTGATCCGTACCACTGACAGTGTCGACCCGACTTACTTCTGCCCGATCCTCCTCATGGAGCCCGCGAGACGCGTCACCTCGAACGGCCTCTTCGTCCCAGACATCATCCTTACCGACGAGTACCCCTACCCGTACACTCACAACCGGGTCTCCTCGATCTACCCAATCCCGTGGGCTCCTCCTGCGACCGAGTACTTCTGCCCGATCTTCGAGCAAATTTCCGGATGGCACTGGCAATGCGTCCCCTTCGACCCTCGTATCGACCTCTTCCAGCACACCGCGGAGGTCGAGAAGCTGGTCATCACCTCGTTTTCCACTCCCGGGGAAGACATGGACGAGACGCTTCCTTCCCCTATCTTCACCGACATCGTCACTCCTCCGCTCACGCCACTTACCTCCTTCGCGCATACCGTCGAGATCTTTACGGTGGACGACACGATCACCGCGTTCTCCGCCAGCTCCGCCATCATCGAGGATACGCGTTTCGACGCGTCCGTCGCGTCCGGCGCGTCCGGCGCGTCCAAGCTGCTCGGCCTTGACACCATCAACGAGGACAACGCCTACACTGCCAGCATCGAATGCTCCGCTGTCATCGAGGACCTTCATGACGACGCGTCCGAACTGCTCAACTTCCGCGAGATCATCGCCGAAGACCACATCGTCACCAACACTGCCGCTCATATCGCATTCAAGATACCGGACATCATCATCCACGCTCCAACGCCGCCTCTCCAAGTGATCTTCCCCAAGTCGGTCAACACATACTACGAAGAACTACGTCCTCTCTCCACCGCCGAAGACCAGCCGGCTACCATCACCCCTGCCGCCGAGGATCTCTGGAACAATCACTTCTCCACCGACGATCGATCCTCACGCAAGCTCGGCTGGGTGAGCCGAGTCTTGACGCGCGTCCTCGGGCGCTGGCTATAACCTTGATACCTCTATCGTCCAACGTCTTGTGAGTCCTCTGCCCTGCCTCGGAGTATGACTCATGCTGACCTACCACTCTTTAGGCGGATAACCATCATACCCATCCTCATATGCCCATCTCCCCATCGCATAGTCACCTGTCGGCCCGGAAGTACATGTTTTCCTTCTTGCATCTCGTATTCCTGCATCTCGTCATTCCTCGCATCGTCACTTTTGTCTCGAATACTCTGTCTTCCTTCTTGCATCTCGTATTCCTGCATCTATCATTCCTTGCATAGTCACCTGTCTTCCGGATTTGTTGTCATCTCAAGTATAATCGTGCCTGTATGCATCGCGTCTCCGTGATCGCTTCCCATCCAAGGCATCGTCTTCCTTACGAAATCCAACAGTAGTACTCCGCTTCGCGAGTGGCGACACCGTTCACATCGAATCTGTTGATGACTGCTACAGGTAGTTCACGCTACGCCTTCTCTTCCCATTTAATGCCGCAACTTTGCTCTCATCAATACTTCAGAAATTGCCCATCAATCACATCAAGAGACTATAGTGCTGATGGCTTTCATCTCATCCTTCGCCTCTCGCGCCCTCCTTGTGATCACCACCCGGCGAGTCTCTTGCTGTCAATCGCGTCATCTTCCACAACAAGACTAGAATCCTGACAGCTGATGGTATATGCATGATAGATATCTGCTACCCTTCCATCACCTCACCCCGAGAGCTCCTTCTCCTCAGCACCCAACAACCACCCCACACCCTTAAGAACCGCCCGCCTAGCCTGCTTCCTCACCCTCTCCCCCTCAGCAGCCGCATCAAACTTCGCCGCGATCGGCCTATCGCTCTCTCCTGACCTCCTCCTCTCACTCCCCTCGTCGAACCGTTCATCTTCCGAAACGACCAAAGGCGTCGGCGCAAGCTGACGGATGTTGAATCGCTCGCCGAAATCTTTGGCCAACCTCGCTGCTCGTGCTGCTGTACGGGAACCGAGGACACGTTCTTCGCCTTCCCTGGGAGACTCGGGGACGAATGGACCCAATTGACCAGGACTTCGAGCTTGATCAATCCCTGTGAGACGCCGTCGTTTCGCCGCCTCGCCGAGCCGGATTTGTCCGTCCTCGACTTTACGCCATACGCCGAGGATATCAGGTATGCTCTCGGGCGGACAAAGCTCGATCGCCCAGCCGAGGAGGGTCATCTTATTCCCAACATCCGCGTACTCGCTTTGATGGCCAAGCTCGAGACACGTCTTCCAGCACACCTTGTCCTCTCCCGCGCCTTTGCTCTTCGCCTGCGATTTGGTCAACAGAACCATCGCTTGGCAGTGCTCGAACGCCCACTCGAAATCGGTCGCTTGTACCGCTGCGTCCGCTAGCATGGCGAGGACGTCGATGCGCGCGCCTGTATCCCCGCGGTAGCCGAGCTTGTCAGTGAGATCGAAGACAATCTCGGCGTGGCGGTGTGCATCATCGTGGGAAGACAAGACTCGGCGGATGAGGTTGAGCCGATCCTTGGAGTGACGGATCTCCGCTGGGGTGATCGATAGGTTGTAGCTGCATACTTTTGAGGTCGCTTCGATGAACTCCCGTTCGCGTCGTATTGTGGCTGAAGCAGGGACCACGCTCAAGCTGAACACATCAGCTGGAAGCCCTAAACAGGACGGCTCGGCCCACCTGTCGTAGGCCCGCTTCATATCGCCCGTATGTATACTGCCGGTTTCCGCATTGTCGTAGAACTCGCGAGAGGTGGCGAGAACGACCTCCTCGAGGACAGCAGGGGATAGGCCGTGATCGCTCTCGAGGCGGCGGATCATCCTCTTTGCCACGTCAAATTCTGCTGACTTCAGTTCTCACACGAGAGGCAGTCAGCGATCGCTTACGTCCTGAGCCGAGGACGCCACCGAGGTAGATCCTCATCATGTCCCCCGCGCTCAACATCCCAAATGCTCCGCGCAACAACGCGTCATCCCCGCCATTCAGCTTTCGCATATCGCCCCAAAGTTTGGTCCAGCGTGTCTCGGAAAGGCCCCGACTCGACTGGCGCCGGACCATTCTCTCCGCCAACTCGGTCTGATCGCCTGTATTCCGTGCGGACTGCAAGAGAAATCGAGGCTGGACTGCGGTGTCCCATCGGGCGAGGATCTCTCCGGACTCAAGGTGGACGTCAAGAATGTCCAACGCACGGGACAGCGCCGCAAAGGGCAGCGGAGAGAAGAAGATGAAAAAGTCGTGTGCGGTCGGTGGCTGCGCACCGGCTCTACTTGGTCGGACGAATGTGGCGATCGAGTCGAGAGTGGTAGCCGTCGCTTCCTTGTCGGCGTCAATGTCCCCACCTGAGACGTCCCAAACAGGTAGGCACTCGAAGATCGCGCTCATCGTCGTCCAGATTTCCCGCTGATCTGAGCCGTAGAGGCAGGCAAGAGCGAGGCGCGCGACGTCGAGGTCGTTTTTCACCAGTCGGTCCGTCTTTGGCAGGGTCGCTTTTGAGGCTTCGAATACTGGCAGGACCAGATGCAATGACAGGCCGAGTATGGCCTCGTACAGCAGCCGGTCGGGGAGGTGGGAATCGGTGTTCCCCGCTCGCTCGGCTCTCGACTCCAGCACGTAGAGGTACGGCAATACGAGCCGTTTGATATCTTCCACGACGCCTGCCTCGCTCGAATTCGAAAGGTACGCCTTCACCACCTCGCATTCGCTTGCCGCTCTCCAGGAGACAAGGTTCCACCGATCTTGTTGGGCCGCGGTGAGATTGGCATCGTAAATCAGCCGCGAGAGGAGCGATAGGTCCTCTCCGAACGCATCGAGACCTGGTACGCCAAGAGAGGCGCCGAATTGGACCCATCCGAGCTGAACATCGAGAAGGCCTAAGGAGTCGAGACTGTATATGCGTTTGGCATACCATTGGGATAGCGCTTCGGACGTGAGGAGATCAGGCTGAGATGTGGGAATGGACGTCGTTGAGCGATAGTCGTCAGGTAGAACATCGAGGAAACTCTTCGCTCCGACGGTCTGTATCGGCGACCAAGGCTTCTCCATCCCGTCTACTCCCATCTGAGGGAGAAGTCCAGCCGACTCTAGCTCGCCCGGAGGAGTCCAGCCTGGTAGAGCCTCGAGCAAAGCAAAGCGGTACGGGAAGATCTCGACGGGATGGTGATTACGGATGATCTGGAGAGCGGATACTGCGGCGGCTGCAGCGAGGGAGAGCGCGGATGTTAGTAACGGCTGAGAGAGAAAGGCAGATAATAGTATTGGCGGCTCTGTCGAGGCAGGCGTTTCCTTATCAGAGGGTGTAGCCTGTCGATGGTCGGACTTCCCGGAGTTGACTGAGGCGGATTTTTCGGAGCCCGCGGCATCCCACGGATCGTCCAAGGGTGGACCATCCTCCATCTTTCCGTCACCGATCTCCTCCTCCCAGGGATCATCGATGATCAGTCCCGTATCCTGAATTGTCTCTGCTTCTCCCGTCTCTGATTCTCTCGTCCCGGCTCCTCCCGTCTCCGCAGTACTTCCGCTCGCAGCGTTGTCTGTGGACGGGGCTGCAAGAGCGGACGGGAAGAAATCCTCGAAGGTCTCCAATCGCTTATCGGCTTCGCTTATCGTCTCGCAGCACCGCAATATCCTCTCGTTGTCCGCACCTGCTGCCAAAATCCTCGCTACCGCTTCGTGTATCTCCTCAGAACTCCAAGTCTCCCATCCTTTACTTGAGTCGTGCAACTCGCCTCGGACTTCCGTCTCAATCCGTCGCAGATCAGACTCTCCGCGAGCCAGACCGAACTGAACGATGCATCTCGCCGACTGCGGATCTTGGATGGTATTCGCTAGGAGGAGATCAGAACATGTTGTGAGAGCATCGATGTCGGCGAGAGGGAGGAGGGTGGAGTGGAGGATCTCTGGGGTGAGGGATGACGGTGGGAGCGACAAAATCTCTGCCTGGTCAAGAGGCAGCTTTGAGGAAGAGGCGATGGCATTCGGTGTGGGAGGATCGCTCATATCTGCCCTAGGCCGAAGTAGTGCATATTTCTCTGGTTCACCGGTCAGAGGATCAGATCATTCGCGTGGAGATTGCAAGCTCTCCGTGTGCTTCACGTGGTTGCTAATATCTCCTAGATGTCCTTTGAGGTTTCAAGAGCGATTGTATCAGATTGCTTGTCATGTCGACCTAAGAAGCAGCATTCCGCAAGCATGCTTAGCCGTATAAACTTGGCAGCGGTCTGCCTGTTGACGATCACACTCGTTTGGCTGCTTTCGTCTAGATTTGGGACCTCCAATTCCGATATCCCGGATGTCCAGGATGGCTCTCGACCTGGCTCTCGGAAGCCGTCCTTCCGACAACGACTTGTCGCCGTCGGGGACTTACATGGAGGTGATTCTGGCCCTTGGAAAGGCTTTGAAGTGTCTGAAAGTCGTGTACAGACATAGACAATGCCCGAAAAGTGCTTCGAATGGTTAAAATCATCGACGACTCTTCGACCTGGATAGCTGGAAACGACATCCTTGTCCAAACGGGTGATATTGTCGATCGCGGCCCCTACGCCCTGGGTATCTACCAATTGATGGGCGAGCTTCGAAGTCAGGCATTGTTGACAGGCGGTCAGGTAGTGTCGATTATGGGGAATCATGAGGTCATGAACGCCCTTGGGGATTGGCGGTGAGTTCTGGAAGGAAGGGTAGAGCTCAAAGGGGAAGGTATGTGACAAAGGAGGACATCAAGCACTTCGGGTCGACAGACAAGCGGCAGCATGATATGTCGGTGGACGGGTGGTTGGGCCGAGAGTGGATGGCCAAGTGAGTCAAGGGCGGAGGGATCGAGGCTGGAAGGCTTACCTTTATGAAAGCTATTCGACCACCGCCCTCGTTCCGCTCGGTCCCCACCCCTCCTCACCGCGACTGTCCTTCACCCACGGCTCGCTCCGCCCATCCTATCCAAATCTCACACCTTACCCATCTGCAATAAACGAGCTCGGCCATTCCCTTCTCCTCAAAGCCCTCACACCGCCGCTCGCGAAGCCGTACCCTCCGAACCCCTATTCCGGCCTACCGAAAGGCTCGAACCAAGAAGAGGCCGAACTGTATGCAGAAGGCGGACCGTTCTGGTGGAGGGGACTGGCGGAGATGCAAGATGAGAAAGTGGTCTGTGGGTGGGCGGCGGATTTGAGGCAGAAGCTGGGGGTGAGGAGGATCATCGGCGTCAGTCCTTCCACTTGTACCCTCGACTGCGCTGAGAGCAGGATTACAGGGCCATACTCCAAACTTCGAGCGCATCGTACACCGCTGTAATGCCTCGATCATCATTATCGATACCGGTTTGTCTCCTGATCTACACCATGGCTTCATCTGAGTCTCCTTCCAGGGATCTCATCGGCATACGGCGGGGTCCTATCTGCCCTCGAGATCATCTACACCCTTACCCCACAGCAAGTCATACCACCAGCAGATCATCGACAAGATCCTTTCCTTGCCTCCTCGTCCATGGTGAAACCTAGGCATAGATACCTTGAAAGGGAGGAGGTCCACGCTATCTATGAGAAACGGAGAAAACTCGTCACTGTGGAGGAGAATGAGGTGGTTTTGTAAGCCATGCATTTATCGTCATCCCCAAGCTTCGTCAAAGACGCCCGACTCGTCGAGCTCCGACATCCATCGCCAAAAGGAAGACGATGGGAATCCGACACAGTTGTCATAGCTTCCCTCTATCCGCTCTATCAATAGCCCACCCAGACCCTGGCAGTGAGTCAGCGGTGCATGGATGCGCAATCTCCTGGCTGATCTACCTGTATGGCAAAACCTCCAGCTCGATCGATCCCCTCATTGGAGTCGACGTAGGCTTTGACGAGTTCCCGCTGCGTTTCCACATGAGTCGGTAACAGACCGGGAAAGATCAAAAGGAGCTCATACCGAGTTGCCATAGAAGTGGACTATTGTGGAGCAAGATATAGATCTGCGCTTGGTCGGCCAGTCTTCCTGTTTCCGACAGGTGACTCACTCGACTTTATATCCAGGCGCCTCGATCGCGGGATAGACTGAAACACCATAAAATCAGCTGGGATCGAGTCAGTCAGAAGATTACAAACCAATAGTCACACCCGTGACCACCTCACAGCTCCGTCCAGCCATCAAGATCAGCGACCGTACCTGCCCAATCCGATCATTAGCTTTTCCCTTCTTGGCACGAGCATTAGGGATATTATACCTGTTCATCCTTCGATATCGGCTTCTCGAGTATCTCCGACACCTCTCCATGCGATATCCCACCATCGACCGTCTCCTTCTCTGGTGGGAAGATCACGACTGTATCCGCTGCGACCGATCGTCAGCCTTAGCTTAACATGCAGACTAGTCAGAGCATCCTTACCCGAGATGACCAGATCTGCCGGATCCCGGTCGTCAAGCTTCACCAGACGCTCGTACACCTCCATCGCCTGATCTCATCAGCGATGTATCGATATCGAGAATTGACCTTCTCGCCAGCGGTAGATATGGGATAATCGGCAAGCCGGCGATCGAAACTCGATTTCGGTAGGTCCTCAGCGAAGATGGAAGGGATGATCTCGGGTCGAAGGCCCTAAAGCCATACATCAGCACATAGGTTAAGTTGGAGGTTTCGGGCTAACGACTGTCTCGAGAATATCCTTTCGCCGAGGACTTGCTGATGCTAGTACGGCACGCTTTGATGCCAGCTTCCGGAAGATGGGTAGGGGTAGCGCATTGGAGAGCACTACCGAAGGACGAGGAGCGGACATATCGCTACACTAAGTTCACACACATCAGGAGGAGTCTCGGTTTCGGTCGCGGGGGAATTGAGGTACCATCTCCACGTGGTCTTCGCCTCTGGAAAAGTTTAAAGAATTCTAACGTACTGTTGGCCACCTTTCATGACGAGCATAGCACGAGATCTCCGTCACAGTGACACGCAGGCAAAGGGTGTGTAGACCCAGCCTAGACGGAGTCAGGATGGAGGAAGCTACTGTGAAGAGGTTCAAGGTGAGCTATCTGCTCTCAGCCTGGGCAAATGGTCAGTCCTGATGCTGTGGCCTCAGTATACCTCATACAACGAGAAGATCAGTAGCATCTCCGTTGGTGCCGGGAGAATCAAACCTTCTGCGGTGGACAAGGAGGTTTATGACGAGGATGCGACACCGACAGTACGCCTCTATTGCTGCGGAGCGAGGGTTCTGGCTGATCTCGCTCAGCACACTCCGCTCACATCCGAGCTCTCCCGTCTCAACCTCCTCGACCTCACAGTCCCCTTTCAGCATCTACAGCGCACCCTTGGACCTCTTATCACCAGTCTTCCGGTAACCCTGCTTAATCTTCAACCTATCTCAACCGTCTTCTTCGATTTCTACGCTGGATTGAAAGATGGCCAGGACCACCTCAATTCCGGCTTGGACTCGGCGCTATACCTTGATCAGGCCTTGTATGAGACCTGTCTCGGCGAGACATTACCTCATCTACCAGAGACGGCTCGGCAGCTACTTCGAGTAGGCGCATTACGAGCTTTGGAGCCTAAGCTCGTGGAGCGAACATATTCGACGCTCTCGGCTATTCTCCGCACGATCGCTCCCACTCTCCTCAGAACTGATGCCGCCATCGGATTAACATGGGTGGAGGTTCAACCATATCTCCAACCAAAGCGCAACAAGTCCTATATCCGCAATTGCGTGAGCGATGCCTGGGCGGGTGTAGTCCGCAAAGCTCGGGCCGAGGGGCTCAATCGGCTCGTGGATGGAATGCTCGAGGATCATGAGGCCCGAGGGATGGAGGCGGTTTGGGCAAAGAGTCTGAAAGGGACGAATGGGAAGCTGACTTCCAGGGCTCTACCTATCTTTGAGATCCTGCTCGACCGGTTGAGGCAGAAGCCGACGGATCACAACGTCTCGACGATCTCCCGCGTGGCCACCGCTCTCGTCCATCACTGCTCCTCATCGACTGTGATGCCCATCTTTGAAGCCGTCATCTCGCGGCTCGGCCCGCTTTCCCTGCTGGACCCGGGATCTTCGACTCCCAAGCTCCCAGGGTCAACGGCAATGCTAGAGGTTCTTTCGACTATCCTCTTCGTTAGAAGGGGCAAGCGATTCCCAGAATCGCTTCTCAGGCCGACAATGCTGCAGCTTGCGGCACTGGCGCCACTTTTGAGCAACACCGATGACGCTAAGTGGAGGAGGACGTTTGTCAGCTGCGTGGTAGGAAGTCTACAGGCAGGAAAGCTGGCACAGTGGTTGAGTCCTGGCGTGAACCTCATCGATACTATCTGGGAGGCTTTGGTATGTCCGTTTCGTGCCTGGAAACAGAACAGATGCTGACTGTCGCCAGAATACTCAATGGCGTTTCGCCTTCGTCAATATCTCCGTGTCGCTCAAATGGCCGGGCGTAGAGCAGTTCCTCCTGCCTCACGTTGCGAGGTGGATTTTATCTGTATATCTCGACTAGTCCGCTAACGCGCTTCGCAGGGCGGCACAAACTTCTCTAGATTCTGATCCCTTGCCTACTCTCGTCCTTCTGAACAACCTTGCCGAGGCTGGCTGTCTATCTGGTGGTCTGTCGAACGTGCAGGGTGGTCGATGGTGGCAGGGACTTGTCACCGCGATTGAGGATCTTTTTGTTTCGCTCCGAGAACGCTCTATGGACGAAATCGAAGATCGCCGAAAATTAGGCCTACTCCTTCGGCTACTAAGTTCTCTCGTCCCAGAAGGCCATCATTTTGCACAAGGCATCGTGGATCTATTGGATCGGACGATCAGATCTGCGACCGATGCGACGGCCACGGCTCACATGCGTACGTGGAGGAATGGTGGAACCTGGAACGATGCACACGTCTTGGGATCGATCCTCCGATGCGCAGAGAAACTGGTCTTCAATCCTATGGCGGAGGAAGTATTCAAGACGTACCTCTTAAACGCGCATCAGCTTCCTTGGTTGTTCTCGATGTACTACTGGAATGGAGAGATCATGGGAAGTGTGGCGTCCTTTGTTGAGTTGTGGAAGATGAACATAAGGTAAGGCGATCATGTAATTGACGAGCTGAATAGTAATCAGCTTGTCAAGCCATGACGCGCGATTCCTCATCCGTAACCTGCGCTCGGCGAATTCTTCCCTTCGCCTTGCTACTCTTCGCATCCTTGCAGCTACGGCTCGTGGAGCTTCAAATAACACCTCGGTATCTCCAGCCATTATATGGTCCTTGTGTCTGCAAATCGAGTCATCCGAAATTTCGCTCAAAAATGTCCGCGAGAGGACGACGCATATCGCTCGGCTTGGTCGACTCCTGGCCGCGTTACCTGAGGGAGCCGATGACGACTCCAGGGCAATGCTTCCGGATGTCGTCAGCTATCTAGTTGTGCAGCTCAAGGTCAATTTCCGTCCGCTGTATGCTGAAACGATATCAGCGCTCGCAGGCCTGGCAGGGCAGCATGGAGAAATAGTCTGGTCAGCAATTTGGCAGGAAATGGAGGCACTCAGTACGGCGAAAAGCGTTTCAGTCATTGACTTGGGCGTCGAGAATCCGGAGTGGGTCTCGCGCGGTGCCAAACATACCACGGGGTACTCGTCTGGCGATGAGGACGAGGAGGCAGATTTTGTGTGTCACAACCTTGAGAAAAGCAGACTGGCTGTAAACGGAGCATGGGATGTGTTCAGAAATGCGGGAGAGCTGGACGCGAATGAGGTCTCCGTAAGTCTCTGCTTGCTTACCGGTCCATCTAGTCTCATGGCCCTTTCAGGCTCAATTATCCCATGACCGCCTGGACGTTCTGAATTACGAGGCTCAATTGCTAGCCGCTCTTACTGCGGTACCTCCTCTAGCGGAGAACCATTCTCGCGTCCTGGTACCCGCTTTCTTCGCCGTCGCAAGGCAAGACGTCGCAGAAGATGCGGACCCCGATAGTCCACATCTGTCCACTCGACAGCGCCAACAACGGACGGCTAGCTATCTCGAGCTGCTATCGAAATTTGCCAATCCCAAAGCTGTTTTCCGCGCAGCCGAGCTCCACGCTCTCTACCTGTCGATCCTTTGCAAAGGGGAGCAAAAGCTACAGGGACTTGCCCTCCGCTGTTTGATGACGTATAAGTCTCCCAATCTACTGCCATACGAGGAAAATCTTCGAACGCTGCTGGACGACCCTAAATTTCGTGATGAACTTGCGCGTTTCTCCCTAGGCATAGACAGCGAGATCATCAATCCTCAACACCGAGAAGAAGTCATCCCTGTCACCATCCGCATTTTATACGGCATCATTACGTCGCGGAGGGGCAGGAGCAGTACTGCCCAAGGTCTGGCAGCCCGCAAACAAGCAATGTTGACATCACTGAGCGGATGCTCTTCTGACGAGCTATCAACCCTGATTGACCTCATGCTTGAGCCATTTCAGACGGCATCGGACAGCTCAGCACCGACTTCCGCTCACGACGTGGTGAATGTAGCAGGGCGACAGCAGCTTGGTTTCCTCACCCTTTTAGCGGACCTGCTGCGATATCTCGGCCCACAGACGGTTTCCCATTGGCCACGACTCATCGGCATGACAATCAAGCTTGTCAGGGATGCCCAGAAACGCTTGACTCATGAGCAGGACACTAGCGTTGATGCTTTTGGTTCGACGGCCGAAGACGAGACAGAAGAGATCGCTGAGCCGGAGAAAGGTGCGATACCGCTACGACACATTCGATCTCTCGGAATCAAGCGTCTCGTGCAGTTTGTTCAAACGACCACAACCTTCGACTTTTCCCCATACTTATCGGCTATCTTCGCCTCCATCATCTCACCACGGCTGGACAAGCTTGAAATTGAGAACACGCAAGCACCATCTGGGACACTCGACCTCATTGCCGCCCTTGCGGCTTCTCCTGAGACAGCGCTTGCGCTCGTGGAATACGATAACCGCACCCTTCCCAAGGTATTTGCGTGCATGACGGCGGTCACGGTCAAGCCCGCTGTCATAGGTCGTGTTTTCGATATTGTTGAGGCCCTGCTCGAGGAAGGGGATTCGGCGACCACCGAGATTGTCTTATCACCACACATCCACCCTTTGCTCGAGAACGTTATCGGCCTTGTCAAGAATCTGAAGCAATCGGCAAACCCGGACATCATGAAACGTTTGTTGTTGATTCTGTCCCGTCTATCCGCAGTCGTTATCGACGGTCAGCAGGCCCAACAGCTGGCGTCACTACTGGGTCCTATGCTTCGACAATCGAATAAACAGCTACCGGAGAAGGGAAAGGTCAATGTGCTCAATACTCTTCAAAAGCTCTATGCAATCTCCCCAGACTTTGCCGATCCGACCAACGAGTTCTTCACCAGACATTACGAGCTCATCGCAAACCTATTCCAAACAATGTTCTTCCCTTCATCCCGTCGCGCCCTTGTGGCGGTTCTCGAGAAGTTCGCTCAGTCTGACGCCAGCCTGCTGCCGTCCTTCAAAGCTGTATCCGACATCAACGCTTATTCAGCGCGGAGACTGGACGAACCCGACTTCGACCGCCGTTTGAAGACTTTTGCGCAGCTGAACGACGCTGAGTTCACTAGTCTTCCCAAATCGAGCCGAGAGTGGTTACCCCTCCTGAGAAGCGCGCTCTTCTTCGTGCAGGAGCCAGAGGAGCTGTCAATACGCACGAACGCGTCCTCGCTTATTCAGCGCTTCATCAGCCTTGTCGGCGGAAGCCAAGACGGGCCGCTGGTTGACGCGCTGCTCAACGTGATCATGCCCGGATTGCGGCGAGTCTTGGGATCGAAGGTCGAGCTCGTTCGTAATGAAGTCTTGCAGACCCTCTCACATGCCATCAAGGTGTGCGAAGGGCTTCCCGTTTTCGCAGAGATGCGTCGGCTTCTGGCAGACGGCGAGGAAGCAAACTTCTTTGTCAACCTGTCCCACATCCAGGTTCACCGTCGAGCGAGGGCTTTGCGGCGACTACGAGATGCATGTGGCCACGGCGAGATGCGGGAGACCACCTTGTCGACTATCTTTCTTCCGGTACTTGAGCACATCGTCGCCGGCTCGACGGACGTTTCGGATCATCATCTCGTCAATGAGGCTATCTCGACCATAGGCGCCATTTCCGCCAGTCTTCGGTGGTCGAAATACAATGCTCTCATCATGCGCTACATCCGGCTTGGAAAAGTAAGATCGGCACAGCAAAAGCTGTATATCCGCGTGGTGTCCTCGATCATCGATGGTTTTCACTTCGACCTGCGTCCGATCGAGATCGCACCCGTGGTGCAAGGAGATGCTGCGGATGAGATCGAGGAGGTGGAGCAGGCGGATGACGGATCGGAAGGCGAGGAGCCACTCGCGATCCAAGCTGGGGTCTTGCAAGCAGAGGAGTCGGAGCGCATCACCGGAAGCATCCTGACTCGGCTGATGCCAGCGTTATCAAACTTCGTTGCGCAGAAGGGCGACACCGATGACAGCATTCGAATTCCCCTCGCTCTTCCTACTGTCAAGCTCGCATCAGTGTTACCAGGCGACTCGTCCTCCGTTGAGATCCTGCGTACAATCACCACTATCAGCCAAATCCTCCGAAGCAAGGAGCAAGACACACGTGATATCGCTCGTGATACGATCTGCAAGATCACTGTCTTTCTTGGTCCGGTCTGGCTGGTCCGAGTTCTCAAAGAAGTAAGAGCTGCACTGCAGCGCGGTCCGCAGAAGCATGTCGCTGCTGTCGTCATTCACGCTATGCTGGTCCTCGCTGCGTCTGAGAAAGACCGGTTCGGCTTGCCGGACGTCGCCATCGAGGACGCGGTGCATGCATCCTCCGAAGTCATCTGGGGCGAATCTGGCAAAGACGTGGAGTCGGAAGGGTTCAAGACGAAAATGCGCGAAGTTCGAGGGGCTTCATCTCGCGGATTGGACAACTTCCAGCTTGTATCCCGCCTCGTACCGCCAAGCAAGATCAGCACGATCCTAGCACCAATTCGCGAGATCATGCACGCCTCGCAGGCGGTCAAAGCGATGCAGCACATCGATGAAGCGTTGCGGCGAGTCGCCCTTGGTCTCAATGCCAATGAGCGGATCCAACCTGCGGACATCCTTTCGTTGTGCTATTCCTTGATCAGCGGCAACTCTACGTACCTGAAGGCGAAGCGCAAGGCGCCGCGGCAGTCGAAGGCAGCCGACAACTACCACGTGCAAATGAAGCGGGATGCGAAAGAGGAAGTGGACTTTTACGCACTCAACGCACACAAACTCGTCGATTTTGGACTTGACCTTTTCGTCACTGCTTTCCGACGAGGCAAGTTTGACTTTGACGATGTCGATATTCTCGCTCGACTTGGACCTCTGGTCGACGCTGTAGGGAACACGCTGTACTCTCCCACTACGTCCGTCCTACTGCTTGGCCTGAAAGCTACAGCCGCCATCGTACGGTGCCCGATACCTCAAATCCAGCCTGCCCTCCCTGTCTTCGTATCGAACATCATGAAAGTGATCAAGAACGTCGGAGGGACTGCCGAGTCCGAGGTCGCGCAGACCGCTCTGAAAACACTCGCCGTCATTCTCCGTGATTGCAAGACTTCCGAGGTGAGCGACACGCAGCTCGCGTATCTCCTAGAGGTCATCAGTCCGGATTTCGAGGAGCACGATCGACAAAGTGCCATTTTCACCATTCTGCGAGCCGTCGTGACTCGCCGCTTCGTCGTCCCAGAGGTCTTCGACCTGATGGACCGGGTCTCATCGATCACGGTGACCAGTCAGTCAGCGCATGTACAAGAGCTGTGTCGAGGTGTACTCATACAATTCCTTCTCGACTATCCGCAAGGCAAAGGTCGCCTCAAGGGGCAAATGACCTTCCTAGCTCGGAACCTCGATTACGTGTTCGAGAGTGGGAGGGTGTCAGTAATGGAACTCCTGGCGGCGGTGTTCACGAAGTTCACAGATCAACTCATCGATGAATACGCGGACCTATTCTTCGTCGCTCTGGTCACTGTGTTGGCGAATGACGAGTCCGGCAAGTGCCGAGCTATGGCTGGCGCTTTGATACAGCAGCTCTTCGGAAGGATGGACGAACGTCGGCAGCAGAATACGGCGAAGGTGCTCAACTCCTGGGTGGACCTGAGGGACGACCAAGCGGCATTGGCGAGTGCGTCCTTAGCGGTGTATGCTCTTCTCGCCGAAGACAGTCACATTTCGGAAGATATCGTTCAGGATATGCTCAACGTGATACGGCCTGTCATTGAAGAAAGCGCAGACCGACTAGCGCTAGCCGAAGCCTCCTTGTCTAACGACCAGCAGGAAATCAACCACAGCTTACCTCTGCACGCTTTATCCGCTGCCTCCAAAGTGATACAGGTCATTCCATCTGCAGTGAGGGATTTACCCTTGGAGACCATCACCGCTCACCTGCTCTTCCCTCACGACTGGGTGCGCTTTGCGGCAGCTCGCATTCTGGCATCAATCTTGTCTTCGCGATCGTCCACGCTCAGCGTTCTCAACGACGACAAATTGCTGGATATAGCCCGAAAGAGCTGCATCCTCCTTCGAGGCTCACAGTCGGTCGATGGCGAGATAAGCGTTGTCGAACCAAAGTTGGCGGACCAGCTGGTCAAGCTGCTATGGCGTATTGGCAGACTCTGGGCTGTGAGCAGTCATATCTTGAGAGCCGCATATGATATGCTAACAGATGTTCAGACGCCGCAGCGTCCGACAAACGGCCTCGAGATCGACGATCTTGAGGATTCAGAGGACGAGGAGGCGCCTACTGGCGGTCAGCCGCTGCCGTGGCTGATGTCGCGGATGTCCTTCATAGCGAAACATATCATCATCAGCCGCGCGTCAGCACACCAGACATCAGCTTCTATGGTCAGTTCTGTTCTCTATACACCAAGACTGAGCTGACGAGAAGACCAGACCTCTTGGACAGCGCCGGTCATGTCTATACTCCGCTTCTTTGCAGGAGTGTACGAGCATTTCACCCCCGAACAGGCGAAACATTTCCTGCCGCACACCCTAAATCCGGTGTACCGGATCCTGGATGAAGGAGGCGACCTAGCTTCCACCGAGGCCGGTACAGGCATTGGTAAGTCGAAACAATTCTGATCAATGACGGAGGCTGATATGACTGTAGACGAGCTGCGCCAGCTTGCTACCGAGGTTCGCGACTTTGTTCAGAGCAAGGTCGGCACGACAGACTTTTCTCGTGCTTGGGATGGGTTGCGGAAGCGGGTCAACGAGAGACGAGAGGGTCGGAAAGATGCGCGGAACCGCTTGGTGAGTCTGCCTTCGATCCAATTTCCAGCTATGGATAGCTGACGAGGTATGTGTGTCAGGCCACGGCGGACCCGAAAGCTTGGGCCAATCGGAGGGATAAGAGAGGTGTCTTGAAGAAGCAGTCGAAGAAGCGCAAGGCGCAGGCATTTCTGTACGTTATTCCCCTTTCGGACGCTTGCCGAAGCTGATGAGTACGACAGTGAAGCGAATCACCAGGGACGATCCGTGAAGCGGAGATCGGGATAAGACAGCGCGGCGGGAGCGTGCGATGTCTCGCCATGAGTGATCGGGAAATCCCCTGCACAATCGCACCCAGTATTGCAGCATGACATTAGGATGAAACCATACTCATGCACCTGATCTAAGACGACAACATGCGAGGGCAAGGAAAGAGCGAAAGAGCGAGCTAACAGACTCGGAGACGACCACCTAGAACCGCCACACCATCATACAATCCTGAAGTTAAGATCGAGAAAGAATTAAGGGGTCGTGTAAAGCCTTATCGTGGACCTTCGTGCGCATGATAACTCCGCCGAAGATGCCTGAACTTCTTGAGCGAGATGAGAGCGAGCACCTCTGCGACACGCCTCATCAGCCTTCGAGGGGGGGGGGGGGGGGGGGGGGGGGGGGGGGGGC
>JAABUL010002398.1_pt1 | contig 31232 bp, 35 predicted proteins | sample 5559151 | NCBI WGS metagenome assembly JAABUL01 (sample SAMN10711876, study PRJNA513368) | rock metagenome | isolation source: Antarctica rocks | place: Antarctica: Victoria Land, Pudding Butte sud
TAGAATCGCAAATAATAGTTTCCGACAGGCTGGTCCAGCTTGATCATCACTGAGTATCGTTGGCCGATAGACAGGTAAAGCACCTGAAGAGATTAGATTGAAACGTAAGCTTCGGAAACGGGGAGCTCACCTTGACCTCTTGCACTGCCGTATAAAGCCCGTCGGCAGCATACACGAACATCGAATGCGAATCGAGAGAGACCGCCAATTTGCTGACTCCACCCGCGTTGACGAGACTGAGAGCAAGCCATCCTCGCATGTGATTCGCATGGATCTTCAACAACGGCGACGTAGTGTTTGAACACGTCTGGGGCGGAAGTGAGCTGATGTTGTAGCCTGGTCTGAACATCATAGGCGGAGTACATCCATTGGGGTTCAAAGGGCCCATTCCTTGCATGCTCGAGGCAGAGCTCGCAGACGACATGGGTGGCATCCCAGGCATCAAAGCCATTCCTGATAGAGATGATGACTCAGACGCCATACTCGAGATGGACAGGGTTGGTGTCATGGAATTCGCCGTATTTGAGACGCTGCTCCCAGGTATGGAGCTTATCATCGGATCGTTCATGGACATTCGGGGGATGGAGGTCATTAAGTTCGTGCGGCTCTCTGCCAACGAGACTGTCGAAGGGCTGTCCATCAACATAGGGGGCATCGAGGATATCGAGTTTGCTGGTTCCATGACGCTGCTCTGTGGCATAGAGCCCATCATCTGATCATTCATCGACATTCTTGGCATCAACGGCTTCGGACCAAGTGAGGTTTGCATATTCATTCCTGTCGCAGTGCCGCTCATCTCTTGCATTGAGCTGGGCGTCGACATGGTTGGATCACTCATCGAAATCCCTCGCATCGAAGTACCTGCAGACATACTCGAATCGCCCATTGCCATCCCAGACATTTCAGGCATCCCCATATCAAGTCCTAGACCTACTCCAGCTTGGAGAATGGACTCGGGGAGACACTGCACCCTTCCATACCCGTTCGCCAGAATGCTGTCCACGCAAAACGGGAAAGCGCCCGTCTTGGAATATTGGGCATAGATGGCGTCCGAGGTACTATGAGTCCAATCACTCAAGAGGACCGGCGTTGCATCGGCCTCAGCCCGAAGGAGATTTTGGAGATCGTCGTGATTCGTGGCGAGTTTCTCAAAAGGTCGGGCACGGGAGGGAGAAGGACGTATCACAAGTGGGCCTCGTATTGCATCATCGTAGTAAGCCCGGAAGTGCGAGTGATACCAGTAGAAACCGTATTCGCCCGTTGTAGAGAATCTGTAAGTAAAATTGCCCCCTGGGGCGATCGGGTACTTTTCCAGAGAGGTGAGCAGATGATTCACCGAATGACGAGGATGTAAGAGGATGGAGGCTCACTTGGGTTACACCAGGTACCCCGTCCATCTGCGGTGTTCCGCGTTGGAGGAGGCCTAGAATGCAAGCAGTTCAGTTGGGCTCAATGAGTTTCAGATGCTTCCATCAACAGGCCTGATTGGGACTCCGTGGGACTCACCATGCCAGTGGATGGTCGTATCGACAGGTAACTCATTGGTCACGAAGACCTCAATGTCATCTCCTTCATCAACTTCAATCAGAGGGCCAGGTTGTTGACCATTAACAAGATAGACCTCGCGACTGACGCCGTCTGCGCTTTGTTATTGGAGTCGTCCCAGACGGGACATGGTGTTAGACTTGCCTGGAGCATTGTTGCCGCGATGGACTGTAAAATTGTACGCTCTGACAGCTGCGTCGGACTGTGAGACATTCAGAAAGAAGCATATAGCGAAGACTGATAGATACAATATGGACATTTTGATTGCTGCTCAATAGTGAAGCCTTGTTGGTAGCAGAAAACGAAGAGTGCAAAAATGGGGTATATGATGGAACTTGAGAGGTTTTTGCGTATTTTAGCCCCCTTTCTGGCTGGTTACGCATTGGCGCCGTTCCGCGAACGGACAGCACTGTGAAGTTTCTGAAGGAAACGAACTCATTGGAACGCCTCTGTTTAGTGTTCACTCAAGTCTTGCTCCCTTATATCGCACTTCTATCGGGCGGTGCGAATGAGAAGGCTGCGGACGCAAGTCAGTATGGTATTCCTCCTCATGGTAGTGCAACATTTTGTGCGTCGCGACCACGATGACGTCAAAGTGTGGGATATTTGTGCGTTGCGCTTCACGTGAATATGTCTTCAATTTCCTCCTCATATACTTCCAAGCTCATTACCATCTGAATTCTGCTGTGTGCCGCGGTGGACCAATCTCCTCGAAGTAGGCCTTCAACTCCTTCCACTGGCACGCTAAGTGTACAAGATGTGTCGTACAAACCCACCCCTGGCATCCACCGTCATCTCTTCTGTCTTCATCGGCATCGCCGGAGTATGTTCCGAGTGGACTATTTCTGACATTGTTCATTGCAGAGGATGGAAATCCATGACGGCAGTCATGTACGGCCTGGCGCTCTCGACGTGCCTGAAGTTGAGCATCAACCAATCCATCCTTTGCTTAGGAGTTCGGAATATGTGATTAAAGCACTTTCTCTATGGACGTACCTTGAATAAGTATGGAGAACTTTTGTGCCTCAAACAGAGAGATTAGCCTACCCCATGGCGCCCACGGTCCTTCACATGCCTCTGCCGGCGGCGAAATGGAGAGGGTTCGCTCTACACATTCGGAAAAGATATGTTATAATAGTAGAGACCCGAGGAAGGGACATCAGAGCCTGCCGAACCAAACCCACATGGCAGCAGTGGGTCAGTAGGCTATAAAGGAGGACTTAATAACAAGAGATGTCATCGAAATGGCGCCGGCGGAAGACCAATATTCGCTATCATCACTGTTGTCGTCTGCCACTGCAGTCCTGCCATTAATGGCCGAATGTTACAGGTGGAACTCCACAGAGGCAAGTGATTCGTCCTTAGTATTATCGTATCACGTGATTGGCTCTTCTCGTAGACTTCGCTTTGCCAATTGTGTTCTACATACATTTTCTTTCAGTACTTTTCAATCGCGCCGATGGCTAGAGAAGGCGGACTGAAGATGGTTTATCGTGCGCGCCGAAAGCAGATTCTCTACCACTGATTATATCTGAAATCGGATTGTCTGGCAACATTTCGGATTTGCCATCTTCCAGTGAGAATCAAAATTGAACAAAATCACAGTACGGTTGGATGATGGAGTTGTGCACGTGTGCTATGGAAAAAGTCCTCGGGATTGCCCGCTGCCAAGATTTATATCGTTATCCACAGATCGGCATGCTCCCGGCATTGGACAGTGAACGTCAAAAGATCCTTGTGCTTAGTCGATACGTCCCCTAGCCTCGAGCTGTACTAACTAGATATGACTCCCGAGACTAAGATATTAGCTTTCTGAAGCTCCACCAAATCTTGGTTGAAGATTTGTTGGCTTCTCCCGCCGCTAGAACTATCGACGCTCCCCGATTTGGAAGGAACAAGACCTCAATCTATTCTGTAGCTTCCAACCACCGTGCTAAACTGAACTAGAACTTGTTTCTCTAGTTGAAACCTCTTGGCAGCGAGGCAGAGGACTTCATTGGGCTCGTCGCATTCTGAGGCATGAGGGAAGCTCCGTTCTTCTCCTCGAAGCGACATGGGTTAAGTGGACACGACGGATCATCGCACACGTACTGCAATTGCGGGCCTTGGGACGCAACGACTGTGGTGGGCCTCACATTTTCAGAGCAGCAGACCGACGACACTGAGGCTGCAGAAGTGCTCAACAAATATCGAGCTTCTGCAGTCTATCCGACCCAGGCCAAAAATCAGGAATCACAAATGCTCTTAGCTAGTCCCCACCTTCTACCAATTATACTCTCACACGGTCCTCTGGCCATTGGCAGTCACTCTAAGCGCTGCATACAAAGCTGAGCTTGGCGGTGATGGCGGTGAGGCCGCTACGCTTAGGAGAGCTGATGGTGTGCAGCGGACCGCTAGTGCTCCCCCCTTCTGATGCTTTGTCGTCGAGTCTCACCAAGGCAGCCTTGTCACATTCTATCTCTGACATGTTGAAGCCTCGGCAGTTGTAGGTCAAGACTAAAGGAAGGGAATGCTGCTATACCTTGAAGCCACTGCGTTTCTTTCTTCAACATACTGCAATACTCCGTTTTCTTGATTATACCCTTGAGCTGTAGGTGCTCAGCCAGAAGGAATCCACCGGCACAGCTACATTGTGAAAGGCCATCATACTCCTCAATTGCCATGCACGCCATCGCCCTCTCCATCTTGGCTAGCTTTGTGCTGTTGACCGTACGGGAGGTAGCATTGATCGTGTACAGGCTCTATTTCCACCCTCTTGCCCGGATTCCGGGACCCAGATTGGCTAGTGCTACACAATGGTACGAGTTCTACTACGATGTCCTGAAATGGCCAGGTGGTCAGTACTGGCTTGAGGTCGACAAGATGCACGAGCGCTATGGTAAGGTCATTCATTTTCTGAATACAAACGCCGATTATCATTACCGGAAGAACATCGCACCCAGACGAGCAGACTTGCCGTGCTCGACCTGCTTCAGCGTCCTTGGTCTAACACATCTCTCGTAGTTTGACGAAATGATAATGACGGATACTGACGTACAACGGCATTCCAAAAGGCCCCATCGTTCGTGTAACACCTCACGAAGTCCACATCAAGGACCCTGATTGGTATGATCGATTATACTGTGCACCAAGCGAAGGCGCTCGTGACAAGTATACACCATCTGCACACATGACTGGCACCCCCTTGGGAAGTATGTTCGCCTCGAACAATACACAGAAAAGCAGACCGAGTCTGATTATCCGCTCATAGTCTTCGGCACCGTCGATCACGAGATCCATCACAAACGCCGTGCAGCCATCAGTGCCTTCTTCTCAAAGCGTGCCGTCTACGACATCGAGCCATGGATTCACGAGAGGGCGGTGACGCTCTGCAGCACCATGCGTCATCAGCAGGATCGCGACGGTAGCGTGGAATTGCGCTGCAACTTCCTGGCCATGACCACCGACATGATTGCTGCCCATTCTCTCAACAGATCCAACCCCCAGAACACGCTACACTTGCTGAAGGACGAAGAGAAAGCCAAGAATTGGCAGAAGACTATTGCTGCTGTCGCCCTGCTCACGTCTATTGCCAAGCAGATCCCGTGGCTGATTCCTGTTGCTCTGAAACTGCCTGTGGCATTATGGATGACGATCGCTCCGCCATTAGGTCGCATTGTGAGACTGAACAGGGTGAGTGATTCTCAAGATTGAAGAGGTCTGGCTGTGTATCGGTATTGAAATCTGTTTCGATTTAGGATATGCTGCGATCAGCTCAAGCCGCCATTGATGAAGAGTCTTCTCCATCTGCCAATGAAAAGCCCCATTCGGAAAAGACAGAAAACTCTGGCTTGCCCGCAACGGAGCGTCACAATATCTTTCATACAATCCTACGAAGCTCCCTGCCGCCACAGGAGAAGACTCCGAAGCGACTCGGACAAGAAGGCTTCGTTGCCATTGCTGCCGGCGGAGAGACGTGCGGCCGCATGATGAGCACTGCTGTCTACTACATACTGGCGAACAAGGATCGCGTGATGCCCATGCTGACGCAGGAACTGATGGAAGTCATGCCGACGCCAGACGTTCAGCCGGAGCTGAAGGCTCTCGAGCATTTGCCTTACTTGGTGAGGATTGGCTAGCGCTTCCTGTCCTCGCTTCTTCCTCCGTTGTTTCTTTCACCGTTCCGAATCGTGGCCCAAGGACCGTACAGACTGACATACCATAACAGACGGCCGTCATCCGCGAAACTCTTCGCCTCAGCGCCCTCCTCACTTCGCGCCTGCCGCTCGTGGCACCCAACCAAGCTCTCCAGTACAAAGAGTTCGTCATTCCCCCAGGCAACCCAGTCTCCATGTCCCTTCGACACATCCTGCACAACCCGGACATCTTCCGCGACCCTCTCGAGTTCCGTCCCGAGCGTTGGCTCAAGAGCAACCCGGACCTCGACTATATCAACAAATTCTACGTACCCTTCAGCCGCGGCACGAGGAACTGCATTGGCATCAAGTAAGTCTCGTCGCCCGATCTCCGACCACATTCCCACAATAAAAAGCTGACTGAAATGCCTGCAACAAAAGCCTAGCCTACGCGCAGTTGTACATCGTCTTGGCTTGCGTTCTTCGCCGCTTCGACCTGAGCCTTTACGATGTCGTGTACGAGCGTGACATCAAAGCCGTACGTGACTGTTTCATCGGCGAGCCGCGACTGAACAGCCCTGGCGTGCGCGTTACGGTGAAGGAGGTTCTCGCGTGAATGATCTTGCGTTTGAGGGCTTGGGGTACGTCGAATGGCGTCATAGAATGGAATAGATGGTATATAAAGAGCGAATTTTGGTCTAGTTTTTGCTTGAGCAGCCCTCGTCAGATTTTCCTTCTATGCATCTCTGATGCTCAATTCTCTCACGTGTGATTGAGGTTTCTTGGATACATAGCGGCGTTTCAGCGTTTCGTTGGGTCAGAGACAGTGTATAGATTGCAGAGGCTGGGTCATGGAACGGATGGGCTGCTTGGACTGGTATACTCTCAACATTTTCATATGCTCTGGGTGTAGAGGAGACCCACCGATCTTACTCGTCTGCTCCCATCGATCGCCTTATAGCAGACGCGTCCATGAGGAGAGGCATTATTCAGGCTGTCTAATATATTCTTATATCTCAAAATATCGCAATATGTGTTGTGCACTACTTTCCTCTATTACATTCCAAAAAATCCATCTAAAATCGAGCCCCCTGGCATAATCTCTCACTGCCCGTCCAAAATGTGCTGCGAAATTTTCTCAGCCAATGCATACACCATACTTTGTGGCTGGCCGGGAGGGAGGAACGGAAACGCGCTCGCATCCACAACCCTTAACCGCTGCACGCCTATCACTCTAGCGCGAGAGTCAACCACGGCCATCGAGTCATTGACCATCCCCATTTTGTTCGTCGCACTCGCATGCCAGATGGTCTGCGCACTGAGCTGAATTGCGCTCAGTATATCACTGTCGCTCGTAACGTTTGCGCCGGGATAGACCTCCGGCCCCGTACTGACTGCCTGCATCCATCTGGTGGCCCAGACCTGTCGCGCGCGGCGGAAGGCGGCGATGAGCACTTCGCGGTCGCGGGGATCGAGCAGCCAATTGGGCGATACGACGGGCAGGACGGAGGTGTCGTTGCTGACGATGGTGACGTTGCCGCGGGAGAATGGCGCTGTCAGGCCGGGTAGGAGGGCTGCGAAGTTCTTTCCGATTGTCTCTGCTGGGGGTGGAAGGAGCTGGTTGCCAAAGTAGGCGTCGAGTTCGAGGTATTCGACATCGGGCCAGTCGGGTCCATAGGTGTCGTCTAGAGCTTTGCGCGTGGCTGGGGAGAGAGAATTCTTAGGGAGTTTTTCAAAGGCAAGGAAGTCGCCACCACCGTTGGCAAGGATGCCGGTGCGCTGGCTGTTGTATTCCGTGATAGCGGCGCCAACTACGGCTGGGTTGGCTAGGGAGTTGTGGGTTACCACGTTGACTGGGTGCGTTGGGCCCGAGAAGATGTTGTCCCACATATTTTGGCCCACCCCCGGGCGATCGGCGCAGACGGGAATTTGGTGAGTGGTTAAAGTAGAGGCGGGACCAATGCCAGAAACCATGAGTAGCTGTGGGGAGTGAAACTAGATGCTCGCTCAGTCAATACGCCTGGCGTGGATAGCAGACAGAGGTCGGACGGAAGAAAGTGGAGTGACTTACGGCACCTGCGGACAGGATCACTTCTTTCGCAGCAGAGATGGTATACTCGACACCAGCGGTATTGACAAGGACACCAGTGGCAGTCTTGCAGCCATCCAAAATGATCTTCTTCACCTGCGTCGACTTATAGAAATTGAGATTGGTCGTCTCACGCAGGGCCTCGCGCAAGAATGAGGTCTCGGACGACGACCGAGTCTGGCTCGCAGGATCGACCGTGTAGGCGAAGTACGACCAGCCATAGAGACGACCGTCTAAGAAGCCGGGGAGTCTCGCAAATCCTAGCTCGGCGAAGCCATTGCCTAGCCAGGACGTGATCGCGTTGAAGTAGCCGGGAAAGGAGACTTGGAGCGGACCCCCAGTGGGCGAGAAGTTGGACGCGTTGTAGGGGAGGGAAACGTTTGAAGGAGTTGTTGCCGCGTTGGGGGGATTGAAATGAACGCTCCTTTGGAAGTAGGGTAAGAGGTTGTTGAAGGTGTAACTCTGGTCACCGACTTCATCGGCCCATTTCTGGAATGCACCTACCGATGACCTTTTCCGAGCGATTAGTCAACTGCTCCGATTACTCGCCATAATCAAGGAGCGCGAATGGATCACGTACCGCTGATACTGGAGGAAGTTGCGGGCACTTCCACCACCAAATGTTTTGCCCGAGGTGTATAGAGGAGCTCTGCCGCCCAAACCTGGCTGGGGAGTGGTGTATTGATACCAGTCGATCAGAGGATTCTTCAAAGCTCCAGCAGAGGGTTCTGAAGTTTTGAGACGTCAGCAGATGGAGAGAGGGGAAATGAGAAGGCCGGCTTCAATATTGACCTCACTTACGTGTAAACTGCGCTGCGAATGCAGGTATTTGCGAGAAGTTTCCATTATCCAGTTCGTAGAAGCCTCCAGCTTCAATTACCGCGACAGTGAATGAGGAATTGGCAGCTAGCCTCCGGGCCATGACGAGGCCGGCGGTGCCGCCTCCGACCACGACATAATCGTACGTTGCTGGAACATCTGGCACACCAAAATGAGAGCCAATCAGCTGCGCGGCAAAAAGGTCCTCGGAATAATTGGGTGACGAGTTCGCAAAGTATAAAGGCCACAGGAGCCCTTGCAAGAACAGACGTAAGCCGGGCTGCATGTTGAAGACTGCAGCGTTGAGGCGGAACCGTGCGGGGGAAAATGGAACAACGGTTGGTGGATAACACAAAGGTCCATAGACATGATGTTCTGGGCGTGGTAGACGGTATGTATGCTAGATTCGGCAATACCGAACCCATTCCAGCCACCCGCCATCGCAAGCCAGTACGGAGTAATGGATGTCGTAGATGCAGCATAGGGAAGGGCGACAAAGACCGCGAGTGTTGGCATTAGAGACCCCAATCAGAGCAGCTGGGTAGCGTGGACACCTCGCTTGGACATTGAATTTACCCATGCTACTGTCCGTGCCGCAGACCCACACAAGACGGAGAACCAGATCTCGACCACGTTACATGAGTGGGTGTGTTAAATGTGTAGAATGGACATGGAAGAGGGAAAGTGGGGGCGGGCAGGCAGACTTGGCTTGGCTCCAGCCAATCGCATCATGGACTTGGAATGCGTGTGCGCAATATACTAGACCTGATGCAGCAGGAGAAAGAGTTGACTTGATCGGTACCAACGCGATACTACATGGCGTCCATGATTGTGGTGCGCCTTTTTCACTCGCAATCGAGGGGCTTTATGCAGGTGCTCGGCACTAGAAGTAGCGTCGGACGGTTGGCTCGACGGCTCCGGCCGGCGGCCGCTGGCAGCGCTCCACTGGCTCGCCTGGCTGCGACAAGGATGCCATGTCAATTTCGAGCTCACGCAAAACGCTCTTCTCACCATCACCATCCTAGACTCAAATGATCAACTTCTTTCGCACACAACAAACTTTCAGGGGACCTCACCGAGCGCTGCCCCGCTAGGTCCCCCAGTCTAAGCCTGCTGACCCATATCTTACCGTATGTTTCACAAATACTTCTTACCTTTAGTGCGTTGATCCTCTGTGTTGGGGGGATTCTTCATACTGTAGCTATGAATATACATACCGCCAGCCCAGCCGTTCTCATGGCACAGCAAGCGCCGTTTCTCAACCTTCACGATATGCTCCAGCTCACGCACTCCTCCCATCTTTTTTTCAGCTTTGAGAAAATTGCCCCATTGATCTCCTGCCTATCGCGAAAATGAGTGCAGCCTCGCCGTCGCCGGCTCCTTTCTCTACCGAAAGAGCCCGCGCCACAGTAGCCGTATGCATAGTCTTCGCCATCCTCGCAACTTTCGCTGTCATCGCACGCTTCTGGTCGAGACGATTAAAGGGTACAAAGCCGGCTCTCGATGACTGGCTCATAGTTGCCGGTTTGCTCTTCTACTACCTGTCCGCCCTGCAAACCATCCTGCAAGTCAGCCTTGGCCGACTCGGCCATCACCTCGATGCCGCGACAACGCCAGACAAAATCATCTTGCAAGGCAAGGTTCGTCCAACCACTTATTCCCATGCGCAAAGACGACCCTGACGTTATCTTCGGAAGCTTGGAACGTATGGTCAGTATGCCTACGCACTTGCGATGGGCTTCATTCGCTGGTCAATCTGCTCCCTCCTGAGCCGGATCTTCATCACCAAGGGCTTCCGTCGAGCCAGTAAGTATACTGCTCAAAAACGTTCTCACAGAGCAGACTGGAGCAGCCCTGACTTGATTTCCAGTCCTCGCTTGCAACATCGTCAACGTCCTCTGGATCCTCTTCTCCATCTTCATCGTCTCCTTCCGCTGCGTCCCCTTTTCCAAAAACTGGAACATCACCGAACCCGGCACATGTCTCGCCCAAGTCCCCATCGTCGCCGCCGTCGCAGCATGGGGCCTCGCCATCGAGCTCACCATCTGGGCGCTTCCCATCCCAGCAACGTGGCAGCTGCAGATGCCTCGCTCCAACAAAGTCGCCGTAACGCTCGTCTTCGGGCTCGGCATCTTCGACATCGGAATCGGCGTCGGACGGCTCATCACCGTCCTGCAGGTTGACGAGAAGGACTTCACCTGGTCCGAGGTGCCTGCGCTCGAGTGGCTCGCGGTCGAGCCTAGTATCGCCATCCTCGTCGCGTGCCTGTGCGTTTGCCGGCCTCTCCTGGATAAGGTCTTGCCCAGGGGGTGGCGCCAGGCCTATAGCAGTGGCCGTCAGGGGTATGACCATATACAGCTTGTCAGCAGCAAGAATGGCACTGTACTCAGTACTGCCGGCGTGGATGGAGGGAAAGGTGCTGGCGGTGTGACGACGACCGAGAGAGAGCCTGAGGAGCTGCTGAATGGCACCGTCCATGTGCGCAAGGATATCATGATAAGCTCAGATGATAAGGTATGAGACTGGATGGGTCAGGCGTTTGGGTTCAGGCGGCCTTCGCAGCCTTCGTCTAGGCACAGAAAGCGGTGGCTTCCGGTGAGCAACATTTCTGTTGACAGGGAAGCTGTATATAGTAGAGGTGTGACGATACTTACGTACCAGGATGAATGCCCGATTTCTGTTTAAAGGGTATATAAGATTTCTTCTCTTGGATAGAACAGTATCATATTAAGCTTCTAATATCGATATTTCGCGCCGTCTAAATCATTCTTTATCATGACTTCGTCTTCAGTCTTTTCGTGATTGTCGGATCATATTGGAGGCATCACAGGTATGGCAGACATTCACCTCGCTCGTGCCAAAAGAAGCCTGATCAGACAGCTTGTGCAATCAGATCTGCAGCCAACTCGGCAACAGCGTATGTAGGTGCTTGCAAATGTGCGGTGATCGACAGGGGCATAATGCTCGTATCAACCACACGGAGACCCTCCACGCCATACACCCGGCACTGAGTGTCAACAACCTTACCCATACTGGCAGTACCACCAGTATGGAACCACGACCAAGACATAGCGTTAACGCGCTTATCCAGCTCCGCATCTGACGAGGTACTGCTGATACGCGGCATGCCCGGCGGCGGCGTCTCGCCCTCAACGTAGTCCTTCAACGCTTCCGACTCCATCGCCTGCAATGTGAGCCGCATGCCAGCACGCATGACGGCGCGGTCGTGCTCGGTTGTAAAGTAGCGCGGATCGATAATGGCGTTGTCTGTCGCCTTGTCTGAGGCGAGAGTGACGGTGCCGCGGGAGGTCGGAGATAGACAGAGCACGCCTGTGGTGAAGTGGGTGCCGTCCATTGGGGCCATCTCGACGGGCGCGGCTGCTGTGATGGCGTACATGACGGTGACCTCGTAGTCGGTGCGCGGGCTAGACTCGAACGTGGTTCCATCTACGCTGGCGGCTTTATGGAGGTCCTCGTCTGGTGCCGCGCCCGTCGCCATCCAGTCCATTGGATTACCAGTAGCATACTCGGGCTTGTTGAAGGCGGGTGAACCAAAGGCATAGCCCTTTTCAGGGTTCTTTAGCTTCCAAACAATATTTATGGAACCGTGATCGTGTAGGTGCTGGCCGACGGGTAATTCGGCGATCTGTTTGATGCTGTGTTTGGAGAGCTCGGATTTAGGTCCAATGCCAGAAAGCATAAGTAACTGCGGAGTGCGGAGGGCACCGCAGCAGATGATTACTTCTTTGGAGGCTATCAGATACTTACCGTCGGTCAGCTCAACCCCGGTGGCTTTATTGCCCTCGAGATGGACGCGCTGGACGACGGTATTTGTCATCACGTGAATGCCTTCGAGATTGTAGCAGATGGCGGCGTGCTGACGGGAAGCGTCATGCCAATTTTCAACTAGCTGGGCAACACCGTTGGGGTCTCCGCTATTCATGTCACGGTTAAGCTTGAGGCCGGTGGATAGGAGAGCTTCCTTCATGGGCTCGCGGAGGGCATAGTCTCGACCGCCAGAGGAAGTGTGTATGGGGCCTGAGAAGCCATGCTGAGTGGGGTCGCCCTTGTCGTCATGCCAGTGCTCGGATCTCTTAAAGTACGGGAGTAGACCACTGTAGGACCACCGGGAGTCTCCAACCTCCTTGCTCCACCTGTCGAAGTCAGCGGCGTGGCCGCGTGTCCAGGCACCATAATTGACGGCACTGCTGCCGGAGACTGCAGCATATCATTAGCTTTTTGATGGTGCAACGAGATGTCCTGAAGCACATGTTTGGAAGGACTAACGTAAACGGCCGCCCCAATTGGGAATCTGACGACCCTCGATCTGGGGCTGTGGATTAGACTGGTAGCTGTACTGGAGTGGCGTGCCGTGCAATGTAGGATAGAGGACAGGGGACAAGACAGCAGGATTGTGAGATTCGTCAGGGCCAGCTTCAATTACGGCAATTGAGAGGGAGGGATGTGCTTGATGCAGACGTGCAGCAACAACGCAACCAGATTGACCACCACCGACGACGATGTAGTCGAATTGTTCTTCCGAAGTCATGTCGATGGGCGAGATGGTGGTATGTATGGCAAGATACGAAAACGAAAAGGCAACTTATTCTTGTAGAAGATGCCTAGTTGAACTCAGAGCTGTGCTGTGAGCGTGGTAGCAAAATCTTGATCATATTCTTTGAGGATTTGCTTGAAAGCTGTCCACTTCGAGCAACTTCCTTCTCTCATGTCTTTGTCTCAACGATGTACCTCAGGGATCTGAGCAGCAGGCGACGGATACACGAATCAGCATATTATGAAAGCGCTAGGCAGTGGGTGCATGCCCGATCCGCACTAGCGTACTATGGCCGAAATCGCCTGGTAGTAGAACCATACTTAGCCAGTACAGCATCATGCCACACACGTACACTCATTCCTGCCCCACCTTTTTGCAAGCTAATAGTAGGCACGTACGCAATGATGAACTGCAATTTCCGACAGTGAAGGATTCGGAGTTCTTACTTTAATCGGCTTTCTGAATCCTTAGCGGCCAATCGCGAACCAATGACCCTGGAGGTTGCCTGAGGTCATGATGTCCACGTACCATGTGGCTGGCTCCTTAGCCACAAACGGAGCTTCTACGTCGCCTACCTAGCTTCCCTCGCACCGCTGATATGCTGTCTTAAAAAAGACTCCGAGGGTCAAGCACCTCGTACAGAACCATAGGACATATGGCGAGTAACGGCCCGACTCTAGTAAGCGTGACGGTAGATGTTTTAGGCAAAGTGGCCCTCGACTTAGCTCTTGAAGTCCTATTGAAGATGTTCACTCGTCTTTGAAATCCTTGCGCCAGAGCTTCCCAGAGATAATCTACAAAGACGAAGCCGTTCGTTTGCAGGACCAAATTCTCTTCCAAGCGCAGCCAAGTCCTCTATGCTGGCATGCGATGAAGCAGTCCAGCAATGGGGGCTGAAAGAACGCCACGAGCTTGTAAAGTCGCTTCGGGGCGAGCATATTCGCATTCCCGATCTCCACAGTCTCTTTCAAGCATGGCCAGAGGCGACGCATACCCAGATTGCCGCCTTGCGTATAGACGTCGACCATACTCTGAACAAGTAAGAGTAGTTCGGCGATTTGACCGAGCCAGGGCACATTCTCTGACTTCATCAGCCTCTTCCCGCCTGGTAAACGGCAATCGAAGCTGAAAACCGCCGATCCCGCCCTCTTCGGGGCAATGTGGTGGCCCTATGCTTCACTTGAGCGGCTTTGCATTGCAACCTATCTTTCCATTTGGGTAAGTCTTGATCGTTGTGAGCCCAACTTGACCATCATCTAATTCATGGCCCCGAAGCTCTTCGCCTGGGATGACGGTATGATATGCGATGATGCGGTCTGGGCCCACTTGCAGTTCTCTTTCTCTAAGATAGTGCACAGAAACTGATTCGCTTGAATTTTCTGAGCTTGCAACGAACTTCGAAGAGGCACAAGCCTTTCGTGCGACTACTCTGGACCGCATTCGCGTGTCTCTGGCGCTCAACTGCAAGGCCCCAAACCAGGATACATATGCCGCCCAGACAGGATCGCGCGGTTCGATCCTCGAACAATTTACCCCTGTGGGTCGTGCAATGGTCAAGCATTGCACACTTGGTGAGTGTCGACTTCATGTTGATAGGCAGCGACCTGTTCATTGACGGTTATCACCAGAGCAACGTAGGGCTCTAATGCAGCAGCTTGAGCTCTTTGTCGAGATGTCCGAGTTGGAGCAGCGTGTACAGCTAAGCGGGCATCTGCCGTCCGTGGAGTCGTACCAACGCCGTCGTATGGGCACTAGCGCCGTAGCCGTTTGTCTGGCCATCCATGAGTACGCTCCGTCTCGGCCCTTCAATCTCGTGCTCGATTTGGTTCACACGAGATCCATAGGTACGCCCTGGACATGCGCCTGCCACAGCACATTTTCAATAGTCGCACTATGCAATCGCTCTGGGACGAGACGAATGTCATAATATCAGTGTCAGTATTCGCTGGGCTAGGTGCGACCTTATAATTTTGTGGCTAACAGCCTTGGCTAGCATCAATGACATTCTCTCGGTGAAGAAGGAAGTTGTAGGCTGAAATGGCCCTGTCCGCCTGAGCATAAGGCGATGCTGACTGACTCAAACAGGCACAGAACCAAGTCGACAGTCTCATTCCTCTGCTCTACATCGCCCACGGCTATGACGTTCAAGCCGCCATAGATGATGCAACCAGGATCCTGAGAGACGCGGTCGGGCGCTTCGACATTGCCGCAAAAGCTCTGCTTGAAGACAACGCTGGCGACATGCTCGTAAAGGAAAATCTAGCCAGGTTCATTGACAGCTGCCGCTACGCTTGCACAGCAAATCTTAATTGGAGGTAAGTGGTACTAGGAAAATTCTTGCTTGACCTCCATAAGAGTTCAGGTGAATATCGTTGTCTGATATTTTCGCATTGTAGCCTCCGGTCAGGACGATATCAGCTCAATGTAGAGAGCCTGCATGGCGGCATCACGCTCTCGATTTGAAAATGGATGTAGATTCTAGCCTTAGGCATTATAGGAGTAGTATTTCCGTCCTAAGCCACTGGTCCTTCGCATCAAAGGCAAAAATAGGGCAAAGGTATCCCATCATTATCGAGCGTGCATCGGCGAGGAAATCTTGAAATTAGAGGCCGATGCGGTGGACATGGATTTCGACCATGTTCAACAATGCTTGTGGGTGACTTGAGAGACGCAGACGCTGATATGGTATTCCGAAATGCTCAGGACTCGCATGAGGTGGTTTTAGATCTCCCAACCGAGTACCATGTAGCTGCATCGTGAGGCCCCAAACAATAGGTGAAATTTGAATTAGCGGGATACGAGGTAGCTTGCTTCTGATTGGCTCCGAAGCGAGCAAGACCCCAAAAGTCTTGAGTTGGCGCTAACGGGAGGAGCACCAATCTTCCAAGGAGCTCGGAGGACAGTCGCTCCGGAAACTGCACCTCAGAGTATAGGGATCCCAGGGAGTAATGCTAAAACTCTTAGGCACCCTGACCCCTATAGCCTTAGCGCCTGCTCAAGACTTTTGGTGTTAACCTCCATAATGTACTTCTAATCAAGATGCATACTCATTCAGGTTGTACATATCCGCGCCTGCTCGTATACATCACATCCTATGACCTCCTGAACATCTCGAGTACCGTCACAACACCAGTCAAGTATATATTGCAAGGCTTGCAGAGCGCATAACCCATCAGTCCACCCACCCTCACTGCAGGTGCAGCGCCTCGTCTGCCGCCACCTCACAAACACTCACTTCACGATGTCAAACAAATACGTACGTACACCCTGGATCTCACCCTCACGCCAAACTCGCTCGATTATGCTAACGCACACCTCAGGACTCCGCCCCACCTCCCAGCTATCCTCCACCCAGCCACCAAGACGCCGGTCCATACCTCCCACCCACGGGCCCACCGCCCGGACAAGGCTACTACGGCGGGCAGAATCAGCAACCACAGCCATATTACCAACAAGGCGGATATCCACCACAGCAAGGCTACCCATCGCAAGATTATCCCCAGCAGGGCTATCCGCCACAGCAGGGCATGTACTATCAGCAGCAACCGTATCCACCGCAAGGGTATTATGCCAATGATAGGGGGTATGGAGGCGGACGGAGTGGAGCTGAGAGCGGACTGTGTGCGGCGATTGCGGCGAGCTTGGCTTGTTGTTGCTGTATGGATTTCTGTATCTTTTGAGGAACGGGAAGAGCGTCTTGAGTGGAGCGAACATGGATGAAAGGATTATCATGCGTAAGGAGAAGAGGATAGGATAAGGACAGGTATGGAACAGGCCAAGGGACGAGTAGGGTAATGGGACAATGACGCAACGGCGCAACGAAGCATGCATTTGGAATGCGAGTGATGGCTGTACTTGATAAGTTTCCAGCATGTAGCTAATGTTAATCTTTTATAGTCCATTGACCAAACCCGGAGTCGACGTGAGCGGAGCAGATTGTGGTCGGCTATCCAAAATGTCGATTTGACAAGGGCAAAAGCATACCGCGCTACTGGTATTGATCTATACGTCCGCCTTGTCTTCTAGCGATGCCTTCTTCATGTCCTCTGCGACATTAGTATCAGCGTCCTTCTCTTGCGCATGGTCAGCGGACGCAGACGCAGTTCCATTGACCGATGGCTTGGCGGTGGCAGGCTTCTTTGAAGGATCGTGGGTTCTTCGGTTGGAAGAGGGAGATAGTTGAGATTCTTTTGCTTCGGCTTCGAGGTGGTCGATCTCCTTTTGGGCTCTCTCGATATTCTGCTTTGTGTCAGTCAGTGCATTTAGCAAAACTTGTCGCATATCTCACCTCTTTTGTCTTTGTCTCTTGTTCTGTTTTCCACTTCTGCCGCTTCTCCTTGAGCTTCTCGACCACGCTGGGTACTCCAGCCTGGCTCATAGGTGGCTCAATATTCACTTTGCCTAGCTCCTCAATGATACCGATGCTTAGGTTGAATTTTCCTTCCGTCGGTGTGCCAGGGGCAGGCGAACTAGTAGCACTCCCTTTCTTTCCCTTTTTGCCTTTCTTCCCACCGGAACCCATGAAATAGGTCTCTTCCCGGTCCTCCTTCTTTGACACTTTCATGCCCTTAAAATCCGAATTAGTGTCAACACATCGTTGTGGTTCAGCAGCGAACCCACTAGGGCCTCGAAGGGATTTGGAAGCCTCTGGCGACGATGGGTCAAAGTAGCGAATGAGCCCTTCGGAGGTTAGTATCTCATCCATAAAGGCTGGCTCGCTTGCTTCTTCTAGCTTCTTTTCCGCGATCTTTCTCCGCTTCTCCTTGTTGTATGCTTCCCGTTCAGCTCGCTGCTTCTCCTGGCGCTGCCTATACTGCTCTTGATCGTACTCTCGGTATGCTTGTTTCGCTTTATAGTGTGCATCTCTAATCTCTTTCAACGCTGAGTACTTCTCTTGCTGTTCATTATATGCCTTGGTTCGTTCGTCCCGTAGTGCATTGATGCCTTTGTACGCTTCATCTTGCTCGGCTCTAATTGCCTTCAGCTCCTTGTCTGCCTCATCATACTTTTGACTCAGCGCTTTCGCCTCAGGGTTGTCCATCGTCTTTCTCAGCTCCGCTATCTCACCCTTGACCTTGTCGATATTCCTCTGAGCCTCATCGAATCCAACAAATGCCTTCTTCTGCTTTCGAAGACTCGATATCTCTGCGATAGCCTTTTTCTGATCGACTAATGTAGCAGAGCTTGATTCAGCTACTTTCTCTAAACGTTGTATTTCGCGGTCAATTTCTTCAGTATTTTTCCACGACACCTGGCTGCGCCTTGCTTTCTGTTCTGCGATCTGTGATTTTAGGCGGGCATCAAGACCAGCGATCTTGTCTTGTATACCGCCGCGTGACGCCTTGAAACCAGACTGTTGCTCTCGTATCGATTTGAGTTCTGTCTTTAGCTCCTGTTGCCGTTTACCAGCTGGCGAGTCTTTATTTAGAGGTTGGGCGAGATCGATCTTGGCTTTGATGGCATTCTATGTCTCCATGTATTAGCTGGTGTTTGCAGATTCGGCTAAATGCAGTTCTTATTTGGCGACACAATTCTGAGGAGCGTACCACTTTTTCTTGCGCAGCTTTATGCTCCTTGTCAGCCTTCGCAAGTATTTCCTGGTAATGTTGTTCATCTGGCTTTTCTGGTTTTGACTTCTGAGCTTTTTGGGTAGGTTCTGAGCCAGCGTCGATGGTGGACATGGTGATGGCGGAAGGGGTAGCGACGTCTGCCATGATAGCGGTGAGATGCGTTGAGAAGCAAGTAGCCGAATGCTTTGTTATCGCATGGGAACTCAAAACACAAAGCTGATAGAGGAGAACTCGCCCGGAGTTTCGTCGGCTATCGATTAAACATAAGTATAAAAATAAAGGCTGTTGGTGATACAGGAGAATTCTGTAGCTTTCCTAAACTCGAATTATTCTCGAGCCTCGGAAACTCAATTGTTCAAGTGCGCTAGCCGCGAACTCCACTAGCTTGCGTGTCACGACCAAATGACTCCGCTATCATAAAAAACTAGCAGCAAAGTAACACATCGGACATAATGGACACTTATAAAGCTGGTATATATACAATATTCCCAAGGCCTTCAGTAGCGCGGCTCTCTTATAGTGGTCCTTTGAAGGATGAAGCTTGCAAAACATGGTGCAAGACCACGGACAAAAAAGCAATCTTTATGGTGGTAGGTGTCGTGGACGATTGCTCTCGTTGGTGGACCTGCCGAGGGTCGGTCAAAAAAGTCGTGTCCAGTGTCCTCTCCAAAATTGCGGCCAACATCGGACACGACTTTTTTGACCGACCCTCGTGCGCTGAGTGTTTACACTCTTTCGGCAATCACTGGGCGGTAATCGGAAAGTCTCCCTCGTGAAAATCTTGATTTCAAGCAGCAATCCAAGGAGCTCTCCCTACTCCTCTAACCTTCTAATACTCTACACCACTATCCTTTCAAAATCGAAACCCCCCTATCAAACGCAGGGCAAGGGTTCATATTTTTCTGGAGATTCGACAACGATACTCATCCCGGGCTTCACCAATCCCCCAACCTCAACAATCCCCAAGACGCCAGCCTTGTTGTATTTGATTTTTCCCTGCTCATCTTTTACGATGCATTTTTCCGTTAATCCTTTCCCAAGCTCGAAGCCAAACCTCTTATTAATCTTTTGACAAGGGTTTCGTTGGCCCGTAATCGTCACTACTGCGGTAATGTCTTCGACAGGCTCTGTGTTGGTAGTGGCGAATACGAATCGCAGTATAAATTGTGTGATCAGGAGGCATATGGCCAATGTTGACCATACCCTTGCATTTCTGGCGCTAATTGCGGTGATAGCGGCCAAGACCAACGACGCCCAATGGATGTGGCCATGAATATTCGGGAGACGGCGCATGCAATCTCCTCCTCCTCCGTTTGAGATGAAGTGCAATTTGGTGCCTCTGCTGAGCTTCAGGAGGTCAACACCAGCGGTCGTGATATTTTCGCCCATTTGACCGGGTCGCACACGCTGAGCACCCCACCAACGCTTTCCATGATATCCCTCTTCATCGAATAACTCAGAGTGAATGAGATGAACTTGGCGGAGATTTGGGCTCGGGGCGATGCCCTTCCTCTTGTCCTCTTTGATGTTGTAGCTATGCTGCACGGTTATGCCTGCGTGGCACTGGCACATCTGGGAGTCAGCATCCTCCAAACAACGCATAAAGTGGAGCCGCTCAACAAGTTCGGCGGGTTTGGTGACGCTGGAGAGGGTCTATTGCTCTTCAAACTCGGTTCACGACCCGAAAGCAAAGTTGATTGAGGGGCAATCGACTCAGAGAAATATCGTACGTCTCCTTCGACGCCGAGACCCTCGAGGAGGGTGATGGAAGGTCTTGAAAGCTTAGAGAACCCATGTTCTGGCAGGAGGTGCGTAGCGAGGACCGACATCTTCGAGGATTCGTCGAGTAGCGGGACTGAGACTTCGGCTGTCCTATGTGAATTGGGAGAGGGAGTAGTGGATGACCTTTGATTCCGCAAACGCGCTTCCCAATCTGTGTCAAAACTCAGGTGCTAGGGGAACAAAGCAATCAAGGTATCCAGAGCAAAATCCACGAGAAATACTCTACTTTTCGTAGGTTAGCGTTAGAGAATCAGGGCGGCAACGGATTCAAAAACCATCGGAATGAAACGGTGCCCAATAGATTCACCGCAACCCACCTGCCATAACGGGAGCTTCATGTAGGTTGAACAGAAAAGGAAGGAGGAAAACATCAGATCAATGAACAGGCGCTGCTAAAGCTTCTTCCGAGGTCGGTAGGGTCCGCTTTGTAAAAGCTGAGGAGCGTGCTTTGAATACTCGATTTTCAGCCACAGATACACGCCTTTCGGACATGATGTAGTGCCATCATTAAGTTGAGATAAGTAGAGTAAGGAGCAAGGGGTAAGACTTCTAGGATTTGAACCCCCTATAGTAGCTATTTATTGAGACAAGTGTAGGTAAATATCCAGTATACATTCTTATTCAGTGACCGAAAAAGCCAAGGAAATCAGCCTGATTGAGCACGCAGCCAGTACGTTTGACACGATTTTCAATCAAGCCAAGCAAGGAAGTAGACGCTTTGTAGTACGCAGCCAGCACGTCCAACTCCTTTTCAGACTTACAGTAGCAGTCAACGATGGGTCTTTCGGGGGTCTAATAGCATTTTCCGGCCAACCTAACATCACCAATCACCCTCCCCAAACCCAATGCGTCGATTTTGGGGCTTGGGTACCGGCTTGTGGTCCATTCTGTGCAATCGTACAGGATCGCTGCTGCCTTTCGCCACTGAACCATCCCTACGCCACGCTATAACGCCAATGGTGGGAGCGTTTGGCGTTTGCCTGTCCATCGCCTCCTCATCCATGCGTGCGAATCCTTCCATTGCCGGTGCTATCGGGCCTACGCTTTTCGGAGCGTTGACAGGCCTCTTACCGCTACCTCTGGTGTTGCTCTTGGGAGTCACTGCAGTCCGCGTCGATAAATTGAGAAAGCGCCCGAAAAGTGGTCCTGGAGCGAAGTCAACATACATTGCAGCTCCTAAGGCCACGAAGACCCTACGCATAGTGGGAAGACAGGCGCTCAGTATTCCGATGCTGGGCTCCACCGACGTCCAGATGAAGACATCTTTCAGACGCCAAGTTGGATCATTGTAATCCGTTCTAGCGAGGGTAACGATGCGCACGACTGAGACTGCGCAGACACTAGGGAATGTTAGCATCAGGTAAACCCCTTGAATCAAAGTTTGGGAGGAGGAGATAACATTGAAAGAGCCCAAACTCTTCACGTACAAGGAACCCAGCAGGAATATGCCGGTCAACGTGAGCTTCTGCGTCTTATTTGTATGGAGAGTCCAAACCATAGGCATCGGCACGGCCAGAACCATTACATCCGTAAGTAAGTTTGAGACTCCACTGGCTATTGCAAAAGTGATGATGCTATAACATCTAGCGTCTCGAACACTCGGATCCCAAAATGCTCGCAACGGAACACATTGGAAGAGGCTAGCGAAAACGAGGCTAATGAACCAACAAAAGACGATGATGGCGGCGATAGTTAAAGCGAGGCGGAAGCGCTTAGAGATCTTAAATAGGCGATAGTAGAGCAGAAGGAGGGAGGCTTTGATCGTAGCACAGGTGGTGAAGTAGATGATAAAATTCGCTAGGCCGGCCTTCGACCGTTAATGTCTACTTGACGAAACCGATTAAGAGTGGAATAGTTACCTTTTGGAAAGACGGGATCTTTGAGACGGGCACAGCCTGTACGTGTTTACCAAGGCCCCACAAGGCAACGCTAATTATCGTTAGGACGTTGAGACCGTACAAAAACACCTATGGGAGGTAATGTGTAAGGACAAAGCCGAATCTCAAAATTCGAAGAGTTTCATACCAAAGCCGCCACGATGGTATAGTCGTCCCAGGCCAACTTGGTGTTTGACCTTGCCCTAGATACAAAACGGAGAATGACACCTGCAGTAGCGATGAGCGTCACAACAACGATAGCAGCGTAGATTGTCTTCGCTTCGGAAGCGGCGAGTTCCGCTGGCGGGAGAGGGGGACCGCTGAACAGCCCAGGCATACTTAATAAAGCATTGCGAAGCTCAACAAAGAATTGTCAAGCTCATAGCTTGAACATAGGGAAAAGTCGTGAATTTAGGAGTTTGAAATGAACTACATCGTTTGTGGCACACACACACACACACACAGAAAGTATGGAAGCGTGCGTGGTGGTTGCATTGCAGCGACGCCACATGCAGACATCGAGGCCAATCTGCTACGCTAGCGAGATTTCGTTTTACGACCATTGCGGCGGTGCTAGGGGCTGCAGGAGAACAGAGCACCAATGAGGCGTAGCTCCAAATTAGTATTATCGAGCTTTGGTGGATAGAATAACAGCACAAGCGATAAACGAAAGGAGATGGGGAACCAATTTTATCATTTTTATCAAGGGTAAAGTATGAGGTATTCGCATGATGCTTTGCGCGCTCACTCACTATCGCTAGCAGGAGGGCACCTATACCGGCGTCGACCGAACGGGAGATCATCTACCCAAAAGGGTTCATTTCGGCTCACTCTGCCGCATTGCTGGGATGTTTGGACTTACCCTTGGCCGAATCATTATTCTTTGCAGCATCCTCTGCGCTCTTGCGGGCATCTTCCATCTCAGCGCGAAGATTCTTGATCTGTTTGTCCATGACACGCCAAAGTAAGAGGTGATCAAGCTTGTGCACGTCCCCACCAGCTGTTGTGAGTCCTTCGATTTCCTTCTTCCCTCGGCGGGAACTGACGATCATGAGGAGAGAAGTGATGAAAGCCTCTTTGAGGTAGGCGAAGCTGAAGCCCTCGGTGATGTCCGCAATAGACTCCGAGAGCTCGAGTGGAAAGTCGATGGTTTTGTTCTTGGCTAGCTTAGATTTCCAGTAATTGCAGTACTTGACACGTTCCGCCCTAGCCGGGAGTGTAAAGTGATACTTACGGTCGAAACGACCTGGACGCTTGGAAATGCCGGCATCAAGTCTCTCTAAGTAGTTGGTAGATCCGAGCATCATGAGCCCCTCGTTGGACTCCAACCCATCAACTTCATTGAGAAAGAAGCTCTTCACCTGGTCTTTGATCAGGCTGTCGAGGTCTTCGAAGACTAACAGACAAGGCGTTGACTGTCTTGCTTTAACAAAGATTTCGCGGATGGCATATTCGGGACCGTGGCTTTGATACAGGTTAGCTGAAAACAGGGACTATGGCACGCGGGTTGCAAAATAACTCAGACACTTGGTGATGCTCAAGCGTCCGAATTACTTTGAAACCCGCGTGCTAGGGAGGATAGGAGGCTCACCATCCAGCTAGAGATTTGACGTAAAGTGTAGGAATGGGATCCGGGCGAGTGTAAAGCGCATGCATCAGAGCCTTTATGGAGACCGTTTTACCATTGCCAGGAAGGCCATGCAATATAATGCCTCTCTTCCAGGGAACAGCAAACTCTTTGTAGTCCTCCTTGCAATCGAAGAAGCCCTCGACATCATTTACGAGCGTCTCCTTCATATCATTATCCATAATGACATCGTCCCAGCTTGCATTCTGCACCGAAGACCACAGCTCTTGATTCTTCGTCCAGCATTCTTGATCAAATACGAGAACCTCGTCGTGGATATCGGCACTCCATTTGGTTGACGCAGCGATAAGCTCGTCTGTGATCGGACATCGTCCCTCGACAAGTTCGTGATCACGCTTGTGCAAGATGTAGTTATTCTTCATCTGGCCGAAACCTTGCTGAAATGTGGCTGTATAGACGATGAATGTATGGTCGTTCCAGGTATAGTCGTATTTTCCGAAGTGTACTTTGTCCGCCATGGTCCCTGGCTCTTTGGCTGTACGATCACTGTTCGGGTGGTGCAAACGCCATGCTGAGAAAGCCTCGGCCTTGGTATCAAGATCTGCTGTAGCTTGCCCTGCCTGAGCGAAGGCAAGGAGACTAGTGCCGCTGGGCGTGACGGTCACTGTCCACTCTGGGTAGCGGCCCCGTAGCAAGGAGACGATGGCAACCTCGCTAGAGATTTGGGGGCCCGAATTATGCTTCTGGTAATCCTCGAAGACGTTTAAAGCCGCTTTATTGTTCGCAAACATGTCGCCAATAGACTCTGGCTGGGAGCTGGTACCGTTCCTCATAGCTGGTTGTGGTTCGAATGCGGACGTCACAAAGCTTGAAGGATGAATGTAGGTCGATGGAGCTGTCTCGAGATGAGGAGAATTGCCGCTCTTCGCTATAGGGAGAATTGAAAGCCATTTTTATATGTACCCTGGTGGACGAGGCTATGCCCCGACGATGCTCAGCTGAAAGATTAGGCAGCCGTAGATAGGTGCCCATCGTCTGGGTCACACCACAATCGTCGGCCTATCGTATCAAGACGCTTCTGCCTCATGTTTTAGTCTGGAACGAAAGGCATTGAACCAGGGCGACTTGAGTCAGCCTCGCAGGGTGGTGTGCGGGGTGCGGGTGTAGTGAACTTGTCATACGGGACTCAAAGCGGACTAAGCCCAAAATGTTTGCAGCCATATGAAGTTTTCCCTACCAACCAATTCTCTTGTACCTCAAACCATCATGGATCCTATTGATCAGGAGAGGGCAAAGCAGGCTGCTGATTCTGAGCGGGAGCTCACCAGGCTATGGCGCGCATGGCGGACAATTCACGAAATGTGCTTCGACAGGGTATGTGCCCATCCCCTCAAGCTATCCAAGTTCAGCATTTTGACCTGTTCCTATCAGGGTTACGAATTATCAGAAGAAGAACTCCACATTTCTCTTGACGAGTTCCGAGAAAAGTTTTCCGACGCCAACGGTGCCCCTGAGTACAACACCTACGCTACTACAGCTCTTCAATCCGCACAGCTAACACCCTTCTCTCTCCAGCCGTAGCCGAATGAATACCTCCTTCAGACCCACCGACGCCATGAACGCAAAATACACACCCCTCCCTACAAAAGCCGAACCCAATCCCCAACCCGCGATCGGTACAATCTGGATCGATTTCGCGGCCGAGCCATCCCTTGGCGTAAAACACATGCGCGCATTCGCACAGCACATCAGCTTGCATCATTTTCACAGCGGCATACTCATCACCCAGTCCAGCATCACGCCCGCAGCCTTGAAGATCGTTCCCGCAGTCATGGCATCACAAGGATTGATTTTGGAGACGTTCCAGGAGCAAGACTTGCTAGTAAATATCACGCATCATGAGTTGGTGCCGAAGCATGTGCTATTGAGTGCAGAGGAGAAGAAGAGACTATTGGAGCGGTATCGGTTGAAGGAGAGCCAGTTGCCGAGGATTCAGACGGGGGACCCGGTGGCTAAATATCTGGGGTTGAGAAGGGGCCAGGTAGTGAAGATAATAAGGAAGAGCGAGACGGCGGGGAGATATGCTAGTTACAGGTGGGCAATATAATTCGGCTTCGCATGCTCGGATTGCAAACGTCATGAAAGAGCATGAAGGCTGGAAACCCTGCGACAATTGCGCTAAATAGTGCATGCGTGCATGTGGGACTCTAAATGGCTTGGCACGCTTGCCCTGCTATGACAGATTGATGGAGATTATTGAGATGGGAACATGTTTGCATAACCAAAGGATAAGGCGAGGAGTCCAGGTGAACATGGCTATCACATATCCTGGCAACTTGCTTCTTCAATCCAGGGGTATTCGGGTTACGTTCAAGCGCTGACATAGCCAGAAACTGCTTCTTTCCCGACACATAGTGTATGAAAAGACCGATTTCCCTACTTCTCTCCCTATAAGTGGTGCAGTTTCGCAGGACTGACTGCGGAGCTCTCTACGCTTGATGCTTGAGAAGCGAGCAAACAAACAAACAGAAGGCATATGGTGCGAGGCGGTGAAATGTCTCAATCCAGGGGCTAGGCCCTTAACCGATGCGTTTTCTGGTGCTCAACTCCGCCTGAAACCCAGCACCGCCTCCGGGGTCTTTTTTGAGAGGCCCTCGGCATCGATCCTGATCATGAAACTCCGACAACCCAAACCTTGTTGTTTCATTTCTGATCATCTGATTCTGGCAAACCTTGTGTGAGTCGGCGCTGAGAGGTTTGTAGAATGTATGTTCGAGAAGTCGAAGGGGTTCGTTGTTGTCGCGGAGGAAGCAAGATTGCAAGTGCTGATACCACAATGGAGCGGACATGAAGAGTTATAAGCAGAGGTTAAACGCCATGTCTTAAGTATAGGGAAGCTTGCCATGGATAAATGGTGACTTCCGTCTAGGATTGGGGGTGGCGCGAGTGTATGCGTGGCAGAACGACATCCGGAACTCCCTTGACTCGTGAACTTCAATCGGATCTCGGCAGTCGCAGTTTACCCATATACTGCAAGTCGAATTGAACTTCCGATATAGCCTGGTTTCAGTCCATATGTGGCCAATTTCGGGCAAAGACGACTTGCGTATGCGCAAGCGTACAGGCGCTTCCATTATCAGACGTTGCTTCTTCCATGGGTACAGCAACAAAATGGGAAAACGAAGTCATAGCGAGACTCTCCACTTTTCAGCCAGTTGGAATTGAGCCTGGTCGTCAACGTCATTGGAAATTGTGTCATAGCGATGGGGCACTTCCATGTCCATCCCAGAGTCTTTCTGCTCGCTTCTCTCGGCATTTTTGTTTCGGGGTTGCTACTGCCATCTGATATATTGTTATCAAGTCCTTCGACTATACCGGCTTCCACGAGTGGTGAGCTTGACTCATCTTCAAGGAATATCTCTGCATCAGCGCCTGGTTTCCATTCCAACCTCACTTTCCTCGACGCCGGGACAATCAACAATGCGAGAAACAAACCGGTTTGTAATGGCACGATGTTCGGAACAAAACTCCAAACAAACAGCTGCTGGGATGCGATAAAGCTGCTTGCAACCGACACCACCCCAACGACATTCGGTGATCGAGGTCTCGGCTCCAACATCCAACTTCCTCGTCGCTATAGCAGCTGTAAGTGACCAAGATTCCGGCGCTACTCTCATTGACTAAGTAACGCTCCCTGATAGCGGACGGTATCTGTGTGATAGACATATTCCACAAAGGAGGTGCGATTTCTGACATTGGCAACATCAACAAGATTCGTTATGCCGCTTTCTCCATATTTGCCGAATGCGTGCAGCAGAGCCAGAATTGGTCGGGTGGCTACGTCAGGGATTTAGGGATTTTCAAGAACCTCGTCGTCGTTGTCAGCCAATTCAAGCCCAGCGTGACCTGTTCCGGCTTTGTCAAGCCTATAGCTTCGGTTCGTCAAGCAGTACTCGATACCATTCCAACTCAATGGACTTGGGAGACCTTTGGTCCACCGGGCAAGAGTGGTGTGGACGTGGTTCTCCCAAAATCGTTTTCAATCCCGCCCGTTCCCTGTAAGTGGTACTACCCATTGTACCCAAGCCAATCTCATCTTTGAAACCTTACAAAAGCATCAAGCTGATGTTCGTTTTGCACAGCGCCGTATGAGATCTACGCCAAAGTCGAAAATTTAAGTGGTAAAATAGTGTCAGGAAGATGGTTTGATCTGTGGGCGATGGCTGTAGCAATAGATGCTATCTGTATCAGGCAGGGTAGGGTAGGCGTTTCCTTCACGGACAACGGGCTTAGCATTACCATGAGGTCGAGGCAGCCGCAACCATTGCAGAACACTACTGCCCTATTGTCTGCAGATGGAAGTATCGATGTCGCATGAGCAAATAGCAACGAAGACATCTCTGCCATAATTATCGTCATACTAAAGTAAGAAGCGAAATGTACGTTGAGAGTGTCCCAAGGGATTTCAAGAACGGTGAATGATCGGCCCTGCTGTCAATCGTCTAACACGGACGGACTTTTATAGATCCAGCTTATCTGCATAATCTTTCCGTGGTACTAGTCGCTGTCTTGAAGTTGAGCGAATCTTAGGCGCAGTGGAAATGGGGTTTCCTTGTTCTGATGCAGAGAAAAGAACCTAACGATGCAATCGGACCTGCATTACCGGCAACTGAGGTCATAAGATCTTCTTCCAAATGCAGTGCTTGCCAACAGTAGGAAGGATAGAGTGAAAGTCATGATCTTGAAATTTGAAGCAAAAAGATATAACGCAGCTGTAGATCTGTGAATGAAGCAGCTAGGATCGGATTCGAAGCGTCAAGAAAACGTAAGCAGATGCCTTTAACATGAGAGGCCTTCAGCGAGCGAGATGACCATCATCGCGAGTAGAAGACGCATGCCAACAACGGATGCCAATGACAAAACCCAACGAGAGAAGTAGCTGGGGTCAGAACATCTCAAAGATACGCAGCGCAGCTTTAGTTTTCGATGGCAGAGGAGCCACTCCACTGTTGCACTCTCGATCGGCCAGCACGAGACCTGACTCGTAACCCCTTTCCCGACTCGATTGAATATATTCAAGGACGTTCGAGGAAAAGCAGCAGCCACATTGGTGTGGATGAACGGCGTCAGATCAGGACAACACGGCACCGAGAAGTAGACCAGTTTTGGAGACCATGTGTGGGAGCCAACTCCTTCTCGGCTCGTGGCTTATGCACGTTTCAGCTTTAGGATGATGATATGATCTCGCTCAATGCCTTGAATCTGCAACCCAACATCAACCAATAGTACAAATCAGCTGCTATTTACTGCTGGACACTGCGGTTTGTGTACGCTTTATGCGCCTTATTGTGCCTCAGGTCGCGTGATTTCGAGAACCCTACGTGTCTTCTCATCTCTCTCTTTCGGATCCACGACACCATAAGCATCTTTCGTCTGCTTGAATACGTCTTCTTCCCATCCATCGCCCACATCCACATGTCCTATATCATCCCAACATGCCTGCACAGTCCCGCCGATGTTCTTGAAGAATCCCTCCAGACCTCCGGCGCCTCCACCAGCATGGTAGCTCTTGAATATACCCGCAACCGCCCATCGAGGACCCATGCTACTTGTCATCAGATCATCAATGTCTTTGACTGTGGCCACCCCTTCTCTGACCAAGTGAATGGCTTCTCGAAAGAGGGCATATGCCAGGCGATTGGCCACGAAGCCGGTTGTTTCTTTCTTGAGAACTAGGGGCGTTTTGCCTTTATCCTTCCAGAAATCTAAAGTCCGCGATATGAGATCTGAGTCTGTGACAGGAGAAGGTACGATCTCAAGCAAAGGCATTATGTGGGGTGGATTATATGGATGGACGACAATGAGACGCGAAGGGTCCTTCATGTTAGCCGACTGTATTGAAGCGGGAATACCGGAGGTAGAACTCCAGAGCAGGGCTTTCGGAGGACAGAATAGTTCGACCTTCCGCCACAGCAGAGTCTTGAAGGAGGCATTTTCGGGCCCCTGCTCTTGGATGATGTCAGCTTCTGCGACCGCAGTCTTGAGATCGTCGTTAACGATCAGCTCGTTCCGTGAGGCTCGGTCATCTATAGCCACGAGATAGCCATTCACTCGTGGGTCCTCCAGCCTCGTGAGCTTGCATTTAATGTAGGAGGGAAGAAGATTGTGGATGTGCTCCTCGAGGTCTGGCCTGTTGTCATGGATCGTGACGCGCAACTCTTTTGCTCCCAGACGAGAAGCATGATCCAAATGTAGAGCCGCAAAGGAAAGGCCAATAGTGCCTGCACCGATGAGTGTGATATTGAGAAGCTCGCTACTGGACATTGTTGATTGTGGTGAGCGTTGCTATGTACGCTAGAATAAAGACGCCACGAGAACCATCTCACTCACCCTTTCGCGCCAGCTTCTTGGATTTCATCCTATCATCATCATTTCTTTGTGCGTGTTCCCGAAGGCATGGGTTCCATCGGAGGTTTGCACCTGGATCTAGGAGTCCCATCGATCCGATGGACGTCCGTTGCTTCTCGGACACGCCGCCTTTTACGAGTAAGTAATCATGAGGGCTTCAGTAATTCGGATCTTTCCCCCGGATTGGCTATTCCACCGGTCGCTTTGCAGCTCATCATGCTCTCTAATTCATCTGTTCGTACTACCATGTGCGTTTTTGGCTAGCCGGGCTCGAACTACTTCCCCTAAAATATCAACACTCGAAATGTAAGCCAATGCATGCAGTGTCTCTCAATGCTTTGGTATTGTCCTGCTTTCTCCCTCCTGCTCCCTTCGTTGCGGGTCATTACGTATGCAATCCGGCGTATGGCAGGCCTACCTATAGTGACTGTCTCGATCTCACCTACTCATTGTTCAATGGTTGGCCCGGTACTTCGGGAGACAAACATTTCCACTTGTACTCGCTCAGAATGGCTCCGATACCAGACTGGATTGAAGCAGGAGCCTCACACTCTCGCGTATGGATACCGAGATTTGCAAGGCAAGGTCAGTGAGCTTCCAGTGAGCTTCCTTCCATTAGGCTGTGCGTGGTAAGGATCTCAACTATCTGATAGCCAATTGCGTCATGTCCCTAACTCCCATACTCCTATCAAATGGATCAATCACAATCGACGCGGCCTACTGGCAAGACATATGGCTTGGATCTCACAGGATGGTCACGCAGTGTGTCGCTGCTCCGCTGCATCTCGGAGGCCATGTTCACGTTGGCTTACGAGGCATGCTCATACTTACTCTATACGAGCCGAAATCGCAGCACGTAAGCGATCTTTCGCAGTCATCGCTCC